>OGJT01000304.1_pt1 | contig 28752 bp, 17 predicted proteins | sample 1572331 | NCBI WGS metagenome assembly OGJT01 (sample SAMEA2582094, study PRJEB24529) | metagenome | biome: Human gut stool | place: China | collected 2011
GCCTCCCCCGACCCCTCCGAAGGAGGGGAGTGCCTCGCGGGGCAAAGGCTGCTTAGGCCCCCTAAGTTAGGGGGTTGGGGGTTTGAACAAGGGGCACTGTCGGGTTGTTAGAGTAGCACTTTATGCCTGCCCGATACAAAGCGTCTACAACACCGTTGCGGCCCGGCTTATTTTCTTGATGCGCTCCATGATGGACGGAACTTTACGGGATCTCGTGCATATTTCGGCAAGATTTCGAGTTTGGCCCATATAGGAGCTGCGCGCGCTTATGGTTTTCGGCACACCCGTGAAAAGCAGACTATTCATCTCCGCATATCAAAAAAACAAGGGGCAATATCAAAATTAAGGGGTGAGATTATCGGGTAATTCCGTAAATTTGTGCGCAAAACACTCACAGACTAAAAACCTGAAGCACAAATGAAACGAAAACTATTACTCACAGCCTTGCTGGCAGGCACTGTCGGCATGGGGAGTTATGCCCAGAGGGCGATGGACAAACTCGACCGCGGACTCGTGGCCGTGAACACGGGGAAAGGTATTTTTTGCAGTTGGCGTATCCTCGGGGAGGAATACTACGACGTGACCTACAACATCTATCGCGACGGTACCAAAATCAACAGCTCGCCACTGCGGGTGTCAAACTTTACCGACGCTGCAGGCACGGCCGGCAGCAGCTATGCCGTGGAGGCCGTGGTGAGGGGCAAGGCGGAGAAAAAAAGCAAGGCGGTGAAGCCTTGGGCACACAACTACATGGAGATAGAACCGGAGAAAGTGTATGCCAACAAGGGTGGGGCAGACATCACGTCGCACTACGAGCCCAACGATGTGAGTGTGGCCGACCTTGATGGTGACGGAGAGGTGGAACTGCTGCTCAAGCGGCGCAATATTGCCGATGCCAACGCCCTTTACCCCATCACAAGCACCGACTTCGACATACTGGAAGCCTACAAGCTCAACGGCAAGCGGCTGTGGTGGATAGACTGCGGGCCCAACATGGTGAGCGGAACGAGTGTGGAGGTGAATATCGTGGCCTACGACTGGGACGGTGACGGCCGGACCGAGGTGGTGTTGCGGGGGGCCGACGGTATGGTACTACACATGGCCGACGGAACAACCCAAACCATCGGCAACCCGGCGGTGAACACCCGCAACACCATTTCGCACACGCCCAACATGACCTACACCAACTCGGGGGCCGAATATCTGCTCTATCTCAACGGCGAGACGGGCAAGCCCTACCAAGTGATGGACTATCCGCTCTCCCGCGGAAAGGCTACCGACTGGGGCGACGCCTATGGTCACCGCTCCAGCAAATACTTCTTCGGTGCTCCGTTCCTCGATGGCAGGAAACCCAGCATCTTTCTTGCGCGCGGTATCTACACCAAACACAAGATGGCGGCTTTCGATGTAGATCCGGCCACGCATACGCTGACGACCCGATGGACATGGAACAGTCCGTCGTCGGGCATCTGGTTCGGACAGGGCTACCACAACTACGGCATCGCCGATGTAGACTGGGACGGTCGTGACGAGATAGTCTACGGCTCCATGGTGATCGATGACAACGGGCACGGACTCTCCTCCACGGGTCTCGGTCACGGAGACGCACAGCACTGCAGCGACTTCAACCCCTTCATACACGGGCAGGAAATCTATGCGTGCAACGAAGACTTGCCCAATAACAACTACCGGGATGCCACCACGAGCAAGATATACTACCGCTCGACGAGTCCCAATGATGACGGACGGGCCATGATGGCCAACTTCACCGACCGCTATCCCGGAGCGCAGGGCGTGTCGGCACACGACGACAACGTGATCAGTTCCGTGACCAACAAGCCGCTTGCCGACGGCACCAAGACCGGCATCGACCAGAGTTTCGCCATCTACTGGGACGGCGACTTGCTCCGGGAGACTTTCAACTACGAGGGGTTCAATGCCAATGGCTACTACGAAACCGGAGCACCGCGCGTGGTGAAATATGGCAGTTGGACACCCATCGAGCGTTTCGAGGGCTGCCGCACCAACAACGGGACGAAGGGTTCGCCGGCCAGTCAGAGTGACATCATGGGCGACTGGCGCGAAGAACTCATCCTCCGCACCACCGACGGCAAACTGCGCATCTACACCACCACGGCTCCCACCGAATACCGCAACTACACGTTGTGGCACGACCACCAGTACCGCAATGCCATGGTATGGGAGATGTGCGGCTACAACCAGCCGCCGCACACGAGCTACTTCCTCGGTAAGGCCGAGGGCATCACGCAGGCTCCGCCTCCGCTCACCATGACGGGACGCACCGAGGTGGGCAATGGCGGCACCGTCAATGGGGCACTGGCCGACAAGCAGGTGCTCATGGCCGAGACGGCAGACATGACCGTGAGCGTGGAAGACGGGGCCGCACCTTACATCTTCTTCGACAATGCACCGACTTGGGTGCAGGGCCACGACGACAACGACAATATCACAACGACCACCTACACGCACCGGCTGACGGGCGGAGCCTTTGCCGGAACCATGCGCCTCGTGAAGCAGGGCGACGGCCGTCTGGTGCTGCCGAAAGTGACACAACGCTACACGGGCCCTACCGATGTGTGGGCCGGCACCCTCGACTTCGACGGCACGCTGAAAAACAGCCGGCTGTGGCTCAACCGTTTTGCCTCCCTTTGTTCGGACGGAGGCGTATTCAAGAAAGGCATCGAGATGGATTATGGAGCACGGCTCTGCCCGGGCAGTAAGGACAAGGCGGGCACCATCGCCACCGACTCGCTGATCATGAACTACGGGGCACGCATGGTGATCGACCTCTTCAGCAACGGAACCGCCGACCACGTGAAGGCCAAGACGCTCAAACTGGGGAAAAAGGTGTGGGAAAACGGACCTGCCTATAACACCCCCGTATTGGAGATTGTGCCCCACTATGCCACCGGAACGGAGAAAATACCGGCCGGCAAGTATGCCATTGCGGAGATAGAACGAATTGAGGGCGACCCGGCCGACATCGTGATTGAGGGATTCGGCACGCAGAAAGGCGAACTCTCCTATGCCGACGGCAAACTGTGGCTCACGGTGAGTGACACGCGCAGTCCGGCGGCCGTGACGTGGAAAGGTGCTGTGAACGGCAACTGGGATCTCGCATCGACCGAGAATTTCACATCCACAACAACGGGCGAAGACAACATCTTCGTCTCTGGCGATGCCGTGACGTTTGACGACAGTGCCGTGAAGACAGATATCAACCTTCCCGCCGACGTGTATCCGCGCAGCGTGAACTTTGAGAATGAGACAAAGCACTTCACGTTTAGCGGGGCGGCCATTGCCGGCAACACGGGCCTCAGCAAGAGCGGAGCGGGCAAGGTGAAGCTCAACAACACCAACACTTTTAGCGGTCTGGTGGACATCAACGGTGGAACGCTCGAAGTGTCGGCATTGGCCGATGCCGATGGTGTGGAACGGGGAGCACTGGGAGGTAAGGACAATGCCATCCGGCTCAACGGTGGCGGTACGCTGTCCATTGCCAAGACCACAGGCATGAGCCACCCTATTGTGGCAAAAAGTGGTGCCATCAATGTGGCAGCCGGGGTCACCGCTGCCATGCACAAGGCTTCCATCACGGGCGCCGGTGACCTCATCAAGACGGGTGCAGGACAGCTTTCTCTCTACAGTGGCAACAAAATCAAGCGCTTCTACATCAATGCCGGCAAGGTGTTTGACGAGGCCGATGCCCACGCAGTGGGCGACACCGTCGTCTTCAACGGCACGACGGGCGCACTGCTGTTCAGCAATAGCATCTACTCCTACAGCTCGGACAACACGCATTTTGTGGTTCCGGCAGGAAAGAAGGGCAGCATCTACCTTGACGGGCGGTGTGTCTATACCGGCAAACTCACAGGTGAGGGCACACTGGATGTACATTCGCAGTTTGTCCGCAACACGCTGCAGGGCGACTGGAGTGCCTTTGCCGGTACGCTGAATGCCTACCAAGGCAGCAAGTCTTCATTCAACTTCTACCATGCCAAGGGCCTGCCCAATGCCGTGGTGAGCATCATGGCGGGTTGCACCTTCAAGAACACGGTGGAGGAAAAAGGCACGGCTGTCAGCAACATGAAGATAGGTGGCCTCAGCGGGTCAGGCGTGCTCGGTGGCACGGGCACCTACTTGGTGGGTATGAAAGATACCGCCACCCTGTTTAGCGGAATCATCGGCAACGGCATCAACCTCATCAAGACGGGCCCGGGGACGCTCACGCTGATGCAGCCGCAGACCGGAATGGGCACGCTGACGGTGGAAGGAGGCGAACTGGTGTTGCGTAACAACGGTACGACGACGATGACCGGGACGGCCGACATGACTGTGAGTGGAGGCCGATTGAGCGGCTACGGCTGTTGCGGCAACCCGAACGTGACGGTCATGGCCGGTGCAACGCTTGCTCCGGGCATCGCGGCCAAGCGCATCACCGACGGTACATTGGCCTTCAAGGGCAACCTTGACATGCAGCAAGGGTCGGTGGCCGAACTGAAGATCTACCGCAAAGAGAAATACGGCAGCATCAAGGTGGAGGGAACATTCAGGCTGAAAGGCACGGTCAAGGTGGTGCTTGATGAGGCCTACACACCGGCTGTCGGCGACGAGTTCACGCTCTGGACAGCCGGTGTGATGGCCGATGCCCCCACCGTGACGCTCCCCTCGCTGCCTGCCGGCATGGCTTGGGACAAGTCTGGACTCTCGGGAAGCAATGTCACTACGGGCGTGCTGAAAGTCGTGGCCGCCACTGCGGGCATCGAAAACCTCGCCGATGACGAGCCGGTGGACTGCACGCTCAACACCGTCGACGGCAAGGGCATCGCCCGATTCACCACCGCCAAGGGGCGTGTGGAGGCTTATATCCACGGCATGGGTCTGCCCGCAGGGCACTATCTCGTGGTGATGAGCCACGGAAAGGCACGCACAGCCAAGAAAATCCAAATCAGATAAGAACATGAAGAAAACCATTCTATCCCTCCTTTTCGTGGCCGCGGCGGCTCTCTCCGCCCCGGCCCGGAATCCCCAGAAAGGTACCTACGGCTACCTCTACTGCCACATGAGCGGTGCCGGAGAGTGGACGGCTTTCGCCATCAGCCGTGACGGCCTGCACTTCCAAGACCTTTGGGAGGGCGGCCCCGTTTTCGACAACGCCCGGCATGCCCGCATTGAGGGTGGTACACGCGATGCCTATATCTGCCGCACGCACGATGCCAAAGGCTATCTCATGGTGATCACGGACATGCTCGTGGCCAAGTCGCGCAAATGGAACAACTATGGCATCGACCTGCTGCGGAGCAAGAATCTGCTCGACTGGCAGTCGGTGACGTTCGATTTCCGCAAAGGGCCTTCCATCTTCTGCGACCCCGAGTCGCCCGATCCCTACAAAGACTATTCCACCATCAGCCGCGTGTGGGCCCCGCAGATATTCTGGGATGATGCCTACACATGGCCCGACGGCCGGAAAGGTGGCTACCTCATCTACTACTCCATGCTCAACCGCCCGGAAGAGGGCTACGACCGGATGTATTATTCGTATGCCGACCGGTCGTTCACCCGGCTCACCAAGCCCCGTCTGCTTTTCGACTGGGGCTATGCCACCATTGATGCCGACATCAACTACAACGATGCCGACGGACTCTACCACATGCTCATCAAGAAGGAAGGGGGGCGGCCCGGCATCTATGCCACCACGGCTCCGGCCCTGAAAGGCCCGTGGAAAGAGCCGTCGGAGCAGGATCACATCAATTTTGAAGGCAAAAAGCTGTGCGAGGGGGCCTCGGCTTTCCGGCCGATAGGCAGCGACGAGTGGCGGGTGGCCTACATCCAATACTCCGACAAGCCGCGCCACTACCGCATCTGCAAGGCCGACAAGTGGCTGCGCAACTTCTCCGCGCCGGTCGACATACAGGGCGTGGCCGCTCCGCAACACGGGTCGTTCATGCGACTGACGAAGAAAGAATACAAGAGACTGGAGAAACAGATAGGGAAGAAACGCTGAAACATGGAAGCCCCCGCCTGAACACATCCTTGAGGAAAGGTTCAGGCGGGGGCTTTTTCTTTTTCCGAAAAGGTGGAAAAGCGGAGGTTCTTCCACCTTATCTCACCACCACCTTGCGCGAATAAGTACTGTTGACGGTCTTGACACTCAGGACATAAACCCCTGCGGGAAGCCGTTGGAGGTCGATGGTCTCCTCGTGTCCGGCAGAGACATTGCTCACCTGTTTCTCATACACCTGCACGCCGGCAGTGGTGTGGAGGGCGATGTCGGCATAAGTCTCGCTACTGTTGAAAAGCAACTGCCACACACGGCCTTGGGTGCGGAACGTGAGCGGTGTGCTCGTGTCTTTGATGCTGAAGAGTCCGGTGCCCGTATCGCGCAGTTTCAACACGGCCTTCAAGCCTTCATAGGCATCTATCTTGCCATATCCGGCGTGCCGGTCCCATTCGTTGCTCGTGGTAAACTGGTCTTTCTTGGAGGTGGTGCGGAACACCTCCATCAACTGTTCGTAAGAGAGTTGGGGATAGGCCTGCAACCACAGGGCGATGATACCGGTCACGGCAGGAGACGCCATCGAGGTGCCTTCCTCCATGCCATAGAAGTATTCTTCACCGCCATAGGTGAGCTTTTGCGTCAGATACTTACCGTCATCATATTCATCGAAGCTGTCGTGCACATTGCCGTAGGCCGAACTGATCATACTTCCCGGTGCCACAACGGCCGGCTTTGGAAAGCTGTTGTCCACCTGTGGCCCATAGCAGGAGAAGGAAGAAATATCGTTCAACGCACCGGAATCCTTGTTGGTAATTGTCTTGTTCTTATATGTCTTCCAACTGTCGGTCGTGTTGTATGACCCTACAGCCACCACTTTTTCCGATGAAGCGGCACCTTCGCCCACACAATAGAGATTGTCGCCTGTGGCAAATCGGGCATCCTTGATATTCTTCCACTCCGATGTTTGGGCATCCAGCCAACTGTCCAATCGGGCTCCCTTGGGTGCAACGACACGGATACCGATGTGCATGTCGCGGGAATTGAAAATCTCATCGCCGTTTTCTTCATACTCCAGAATCTTATCAAAGTTGAATCCGAGTGTCAGATTATACTTTCCATTGCTTTCCACAGCATCACCCCAAGCATGGACAAGCGTGTCAGTGGTGTTTTTGTCGCCATACCAGAAAGCCTCGTTTCGGTAGTCGAACATCTTCTTGCGAGAGTTGTAGGCAAAGACATCCACCTTGACATCCTTGTCTGTACCGCCCTTTATCCAAATATCGGCATAGGTAGTCTCAGCCAACTGCCCTTCATCAATGAGCGCATAGAGCGTGTCCTTGTCGGAAGCGAACTCGTGCGAGAGGTGAATCTTGCGCTCTGCCTCGTTGCCGATGGCTGCGGCGATGAAGCCTCCATTGGAGACATAGCCCGACAGCGTGTGGTCGTAGGCGGTAGAACCGTCGTGCGGACCGCTCTGTGAACCAAAGCTCATGTTGACCACCCAAGGCATATTCTTCTGCGTGGCATATTCCTTTACCCGCTTCACATCTTCCAGAATTTCCGAATCATCGAAGGTCGAAGGAAAGAACATGAGCGTTGCCTTCGGTGCCATGCCATAGTCTTGCACGCCGGTCCACCTCGAGCCACCTGCAATGCCGGCCACATGGGTGGCATGGTTGGTGTCTTCGCCATCGTTGACCGCTTGCAGGATGTCGTCACTCGCCGTTGTCGGAGTCTTGTCTCCCTTCAGATGGTTCCAGAGATAGACTATGCGTGAAGATCCGTCGGCCTTGCGGAAAGCAGAGTGGGTGTATTGGAATCCTTGGTCGATCACGCCGATGACCACCCCTGTACCATCGTAGGGTGTGTCCAGTCCGGTGCCGCTTTGCGCCTTGTCCACTCCCGAGGCCACGCGGGATGTGTGGTTGAACCGTTTGAAACGGCGCGGCGCATCAATCTTGACCACCTCTTCCAGACGGGTCACTTCCCACACCCTGTTCATCGGCACATGGGCCGTTACGAGCGTAGAAGAGATGGCGGTCGACTCAATGCCCATGCTCCGGAGCGTGGTGTGGAGACGCTCACCGTCCGTGCACTGTATCATGGCATGCACCACTTGCTGTGTGGAGGTACTTTTCATCCTCGACGGCAACCTCATGGGCTGCTGCTGTTGGCGCATGAGTTGGTTCATGCGGCTGCCTATTTTTGCAGGTGCTTTGGGTACATACGAGTTCTGCGAATGGGCCGCAAGACTCGTCAAGAGGCAAAGTGATATTGCCACTAAAGTAGAAAATGCTTTCATGTCAATAAATGCAGTTAAGTTGTTAGTTTAAATAATAATGTTTAGGTTTTATCCAATTAGATTTAGAAAAAGCGGGCGTAAAGGTATGACTTTTTTACTTGTCGGCAAAATTTATCGCATTTTTTTTGTTTTTTCTATTCGAAAAGGCTTCGGATTCTTTAAAAACTGCAACTACAATGAGAGTGTATTTATTCTTATCCATCCTACACACTAAAAGCTGATTTGTATGGTATTGAGATGCTTGTAAAAATCGTGGAAGTACACCTGGTATTTTATCTTTTTATCGTATATTTGCATTTGTAAAGTCTGAAAGTTGATGAAAAGATACATTTTCATATTTCTATTGATATTGGGCGGAGTCGCCGATCGGGCCGAAAATGCCCACCTGACTGCCCGTTTTAACGGCCTACTTAGTGGCGCGGTATCATTTGCACCTTTCACACCTTTTCTATAATACACTCACATCATGATAAGCCTACTGCTTGCAAGCCTTTTCACACTGATAGAACTCAACTGCGAAAACCTTTTCGACACCCGACACGACTCGCTGAAAAATGACACGGAGTTTCTGCCCGAGGGCAGTCATCACTGGACGCGCACCCGATATTGGCATAAGCTGAACGACATAGGGCGGGAAATCATCGCTCTGGGGGAGGATTCCGCTGGTTGGCGGCTGCCCGATGTGGTGGCGATGTGCGAGGTGGAAAACGACAGCGTGATGTACGACCTGACCAAACGGTCGCTGCTGCGCAAGGCCCGTTACGAATATCTGATGACCGACTCGCCCGACGAGCGGGGTATAGATGTGGCTCTGATGTACAACCCCGTGACTTTCCGCCCGCTCTCCCATCACGCCCTTCGCATCCCCCTGCTGCCGGACATGCGCCCCACGCGTGACATTCTCTACGTGGCGGGACTCGCCGGTGAAGCCGACACGCTCCACCTTTTTGTCGTCCACGCCCCCAGCCGTATGGGTGGCGAACGGGCTTCGCGACCTTTCCGCCTGCAAGTGACCCGCCTGCTGATAGCTGCTATCGACTCCATCCGCACCATCAGTCGGGAGGCTCATATCATCCTTGCGGGCGACTTCAACGACTATGCCGACTCTCCTGCCCTCGACAGTCTCTATATCCACGGCATGCACAACGTCTCGGCCACAGCCCGCGGAGCCAACGGAGCACTGGGCACCTACCGTTTCCGGGGCGAGTGGGGCTCGCTCGACCAGATTATCTGTAGCCCTTCCGTGGCCGGAAAACTGGTGGATTGCCGCATCGGCGACCTGCCATTCCTGTTGGAAGAAGACGAGAAATATGGTGGCGTGCATCCCCGCCGCACCTACTTTGGACCCAAATACCAGCGCGGCTTTAGCGACCATCTGCCGCTCGTAGCCCGGTTCAACCTGTAAGCAATAGGCTGCAAACTCGATGCAAATTGTCCTTACATCGCATAACATTCAAAGAAACAGACGCTATAACCAATTATTTTTGTACTTTTGCCGCAGAAAATATACATTTTAATGATAAACGATCAGAGCATGAAAAAAATCTACTTGACATTGGCATTGCTTGCTTTGCTTGCCCAGACAACTGATGCACAGAATGAAAAACGTTTGATGAAAATGAGCACAGCCTCCGGTGACAGTCAGACATTCGAGTACAACAAGGATGGCAAATTAAGCAAAGTGCAAACCATTTTACGGGATGAAGGGAGTAAGGAAAAGTATGTAAACACTTTTACTTATACAACCGATAAGATTATCCAGAACCACTATGAGAACAATTCTTCCGAAGCAGATACACGCATCGCGACATTGGAGAACGGCATGGTGAAGTCGGAATTGTTCACGTTCTCTTATACAGAAGGTGCTTTACATCCCTACACCTATAAATACACTTACACTTACAATGACCTTAAACAACTGACAGAGATACTTGAAGAGCCCTCCATGTCATCCTCCACCGCCTACAAACTCGCATGGAGCGACGGGGATATAACACTCATCACATGCTACCGGGAAAATGAACCGGTGGGGGAGATTCATTTGGACTATGACAAGACGATAGACAATCCCTATTTCGTTCTTGTGCTCAATCCGCTTACAATGATACTCGATATGGAAAACGTAATGCCTTTCGGTCAGGTGTTAGGCGGTTATTTCGGCACTGTATTCCGGCATCCCATAAAGTCAGTACACTACACGGTGTTGAAAAAGGACAGATTCTCTTGGTCTGCCGAAGATGATATAGAATTTACCTACACCAAGAATGCCGATGGAGACATAACCGAAGTAACAGCGACAGAACAAGAAACGGACAAGATAACTTTGGAATGGAGTAAAGTGACCAATGGCATCGCCACTACCCGGCAGGCTACCAATGCAGCAAACGCCTGCTACACCATCAGCGGTATGCGCCAAAAAGCACCTGTCAAAGGCCTGAACATCATCAAAGAGCCCGATGGCACGGTGAAGAAAGTCATCATTCGATAACTTCCCTCGGAGCGTCTCCGCATATCATATCATTTCCTTAAACGCAAGATGCTCTCTTTATCATCACCCAAGCACGCCCTTTTCACCCTTCAGGTCTATTACTTCCCCTCTCCCCTCGGAGAGGGGCCGGGGGTGAGGCTTTTCCCTCATCACCGTCAGTCCATCCCTCAAAGGCAGCATCACAATCTCCACGCGCGGGTCTTCCGCCACATAGTCATTGAATTTTCTGATGCCCAATGTCTGCCCGTCATGGTCGTAATCGGCATCCACCACATGCCCGTCCCACAGCGTGTTGTCGGCCAATATGAAGCCACCGGGGCGCAACACGGACAAAGCCATCTCATAGGTCTCCACATAGGTGCGCTTGTCGCCGTCGATGAACACCATGTCGAATGTCACCCCGAGTTTCGGAGCCTCGGTAATGGCATCCCCGATGCGGAAATCTATCTTCCCTGCCACGGGCGAACCTTCTATCCACGGTCGTGTGAAATCCTCCATCTCGTCGTTGATTTCAAACGTGTAGAGCCGTCCGCCGTCACCGAGTCCCTCAGCCATGCAAATGGCACTGTAGCCCGAGAATGTGCCCACCTCAAGGATGTTGCGCGGCCTGACCATCTCCACCAGCATTTTCAACAACCGTCCCTGCACATGACCGCTGGCCATGCGCCCGTGGATGGTGTGGATGTTGGTGGCACGATAGAGCCGGTAGAGGTAGTCGCCCTCACGGTCGGTGTGGGCGGCGATATATTCGTCAATGCTCATTGGGCGGCGATAATGGCTTCTATGGCAAGGCGGTAGGAGTCGAGGCCGAACCCCGCTATCACGCCCATACATGCGCAACTGATCATGCTCTTGTGCCGGAACTCCTCACGCTTGTGTACGTTGGAGATGTGCACCTCCACCACCGGAGCCTTCAACGAGCGTATGCAGTCTTGCAGGGCAATGCTCGTGTGGGTGTAGGCTCCGGCGTTGAGCACCACGCCGTCGGCCTCAAACCCCACCTCCTGCAACTTGTCGATGAGTTCTCCCTCCACATTGCTCTGATAATAGGCTATCTCCACATCGGGATAACGCTTCCGCAGTGTGTCAAGATAGCTCTCGAAAGAACTGCTGCCGTAGATGCCCGGTTCGCGCACACCAAGCAGATTCAGGTTGGGCCCGTTGATGATTTGTATTTTCATATCGATATTTTTTCTTATCTTTGCATAAGATAGGCTTCTCTCAGCGATTTGAGAGCAAGCGCTAATCGCCCCGTTGGTGCAGTCGGCCAATGGATGGCAACGACAAAGTTAGAAATAAAAATGCAAACAGACAAGGATTTGGCTTCAAATATTGCGAAAGCCTATCTGCGCTACCTGAAGCTGGAGCGCAACTACTCCGAGAACACCGTGGAGGCCTACCGCCACGACTTGGGTTATCTTATGGCTTTCCTGAAAGAACGCGGGTTGGCTGCCGTCGATGCCGAACTGAGCGACATGGAGGAGTTTGCCGCCACCCTCCACGAGAAGAATGTGTCGGCGCGGTCGCAGTCGCGCATCCTCAGCGGGGTGCGCTCGTTCTACCGTTTCCTGCGGCTGGACGGCTACATGGAGACCGACCCCACCGAACTGCTCGGCTCGCCGCAGACGGGAGAGCACCTGCCGGAATATCTGTCTACCGAAGAGGTGGACTTGCTGGAAGGCTCCATCGACTTGAGCAAGTGGGAGGGGCAGCGCAACAAGGCCATCATCGAGGTGCTCTTCTCTTGCGGATTGCGCGTGTCGGAACTGGTGAACCTGAAATTCAGCGACCTCTTCCCCGAGGAGAAGTTTGTCCGCGTCATCGGCAAGGGCAACAAGGAGCGGCTTGTGCCCATCTCGTCGAGTGCCCTGCGACAGCTTGAACTATGGTATATGGACCGCAATCTGATGACCATCAAGCCCGGCGAGGAAGACTACGTGTTTCTCAACCGGCGCGGCCATCACCTCACGCGCACCATGATACTCATCATGATCAAGCGGCAGGCCGTGGCTGCGGGCATCAAGAAAACCATTTCGCCCCACACCCTGCGCCACTCCTTTGCCACGGCTCTGCTCAAGGGCGGTGCCGACCTGCGGGCCATTCAGGCCATGCTCGGCCATGAGAGCATAGGCACCACCGAGGTCTACACCCACCTCGAAACCTCCGACTTGCGCCGCGAAATATTGGAGCACCATCCGCGCAACATGCGGCAATAGACCGTCCTGCAGTTCTTCAAGCGTCCCCCCTTTTTTAGTATTCCCCCCATTGAAAGTTTCCCGGAAAAGCCCTGCCACAAAGTTTGGGAGTGGGGAGGCGAACAAGGGGACTGCTGCCGCATATAGTGCGAACTATTAAATCTTTTGAAAAAGCCTGACACGATATTCTTCCACAGCCATTTGTCACGCCGGCTATCTCCGCCTGATCAGTCCAATTAGCCTCATCAATTTTCTCACTCGGCCCGAGCGGCATTGCAAAAGGGCTACAGTCTGGAAGTGAAGGAGGCCCTTTGAGAAACCCGTCCGGGCCTCTCCGGGATACCGTTTGGGCCGAATGGCCGGGCCGGCAGGGGACGGAAACGAAAACGGGGAACGCAGACCTGCGTTCCCCGTAGTGCAAAGATACGGCTTTTTCGGGCGTTTTCCAAATGTGTGCGGAAAGATATTTACATCCGTCAGGCCGTGTGTGGGAAGCCTTCAGCTATGTCTCGGAAACTTCCGGTTGTGTCCCGGGAGCATCCGAAGACTTGGTGTGGGTGGCTATTTCACCACAAACTTCTTGCCGTCGCGGATGTAGACGCCCTTGGCCGAGGCCTTTTTCACCTGCATGCCGCTGAGAGTGTAGGTGGCATGGCGGGCGGTCTTGTCGGCCGGCTTCATGTTGCTGATGCCCGTGGAAGTGTTCAGATATTCTTCCACCTGCGCCTCGGTGGCACCCGGGAAGAAAGTGAGCACGAAGTCGTCGCACTGCAGCCAGCCCTTGGGCAGCCCTTGCGACTCCGCCGGCAGTCCGAAGCCTAACTCCATGCTGCTGCCTGTCGTGGCCGGATAGATGATGTTGATGCGCTTCATCTCGGCAAAGCACTCGCCGATTTTCCGGTAGCCCTTGCTTGCTGCTCCGTCGATGTCGTCTTCATCCATGATGTAAAGGTAACCGAACATGTTGCCCTTTCCCACGGCATCGATGTCGCCCCGCTGCACGTTGCGCGACACGTTGACACTGGCCGAGAGCACATACACGCCCGCGCCCTTACCGGCCACGGTCTGGTAGATGCGGTTCACAGGCTCGATGCTGCCGGCTGTCTGGATGGCACGCACATACCATGCACCTTTGGTGTTGGCAGGCATACTCTTCTGGCTTTTGCCTGTCCATGGGGTGGCCCCTTCGGTCTGCCAGCCTTTGGCGTGGTTGCCTGTGGCGGCATCATCGCCTTCAAACTCTTCGAACGAGGGATTCTGCAACTGCAAGGTGTCGGCCGTGAGTGTCTGAGCCTTGATGTTGGTTGACAATGCCAGCATGGCGGCACTGATGAGGAGAGTAGATTTTTTCATCATGTCAAATAGGTATTTAGTTAATAAATGAATTTAGATAAATCTGTTTTTAAGTGTCGAATCGGTTGCAAAATTAAAGAAATATTCCACCGGGCCAACCGTTTGATGGTTAAAGTGGGTTAAAAACGAGTGTAAAAACATCACCAAACTTTGATATTTGACAATCGACTTTGATTTTTGTCTTTTTTGACACTTCGTGTTGTCCTGTTTGTTTTTTTTAAGTACTTTTGTCCTCAATTCTACGGATATTCGTATCCGGACAATCTACGCTCAATAAAAACCTAATGCAAAAGCGGTCTTGACGAAAGGACCGCACAAAAGTGATGGAATGTAATACTATTCAAATATTCTATAAAAAATGTATCTATGAGAACAAGAAGTAGGTTTAAGTACTTTGTTCCCCTGATGTCGGTGCTCATGGTGCTGTGCATGTTGTTTGCACCCTCCGGCGAGGCCCGTGCCCAGAGAGCAGGCGTCATCACGGGAACAGTTGTGGACGAGCAGGGCGATCCTGTCATCGGAGCCACTGTCGCTGTGGGCGGAAAAGCCATTGCCGTGACCGACCTCGACGGGCGGTTCAAGGTGTCGGCCACCGCCGGGCAGACCATCACCGTCTCCTACGTGGGCTATAAGGCCAAGTCGGCCCCGGCCCGTGACGGCATGACCATGACCCTCGGGGCCGACGTGAGCCAGATTCAGGAGGTGCAGGTCGTGGGCTACGGCGTGCAGAAGAAGGTGACCGTGACCGGCGCCGTGTCGAGTGTGAAGGGCAATGCCCTCGCGGAGACGCCCACCGGTTCGATCAACAACATGCTTGCCGGTGCCGTGACAGGACTGTCATCGGTGCAGGTGAGCGGTGAGCCGGGTTCCGATGCCGCTGCCATCTACATCCGCGGTAAGGGCACGTTTGTTTCGAGCGGACAGTCACCGCTGCTGCAGGTAGACGGTGTGGAACGCTCGTTCAACGACCTCGACCCCAACGAGATAGAGAGCATCACGGTGCTCAAAGATGCCTCGGCCACAGCCGTCTACGGCGTGCGCGGTGCCAACGGCGTGATACTCGTCACCACCAAGCGCGGACAGGAAGGCAAGGCCAAGGTCTCGTTCACCTCCAACTGGAGTGTGGTGAAGCCCTCGAAGGCACTGGAACTGGCCAACTCCTACGAGTATGCCACCTTCCGCAACCGCCGCGACCTCTACGATTTCACCCCCACGGCGACCGCTCAGGAGTTTACGCCCACCTTCAACGACGCGATATTGAAGAAGTTCAGGACGCACAGCGACCCCATTCTCTATCCCGACCTCAACTGGATAGACTTCGTGCTGGACAAGTCTACCCTGCAGAGCCAGCACAACATGAATATCTCAGGCGGCACGAAGACGGCCCGCTACTTCATCTCGGCCGGTGCCTACACGCAGGACGGCATGTTCAAGACCCACAACATGCCCTACGACAACAACTACAGCTACAACCGCTTCAACTACCGCGCCAACCTCGACCTCGACGTGACCAAGACCACCCTGCTGTCGCTCAACCTCAGTGGTGTGGTGGCCAACAAGACCAATCCGCAGGGGTCGCAGGGGGCCACGGGTTTCTTTAAGTCGCTCTACTACACCACGCCGTTTTCCAGTCCCGGCATCGTGGATGGCAAATATGTCACCACCAGCACCGACTACGGAGGAGAAAACTCGCTGCCTTTCGTGGGAGCCACGGGCATGGGTTACTACGGAGCGGGCATCGCCAAGAGCACAACCAACACGCTCAGCGTGGATGTGATACTCAACCAGAAGCTCAACTTCATTACCAAGGGGCTCTCCTTCAAGCTCAAAGGCTCCTACAACAGCACGTTCTCCTATTATAAAAATGGTACACAGCGGCTGGCCACCTACACCCCGGTGGTTTTGAGCACCGATGCCCAAGGTGTATCGCAGATAGGCTACAAGATGGTGGGAGCCAACGATGTGATGAGCTACTCCACGGATTCGGGCCGCGGCCGCAACTGGTATATGGACGCGAGCTTCAATTACGACCGCAACTTCGGGCTTCATCACGTGGGTGCCCTCTTGCTCTACAACCAGAGCAAGGTGTTCTATCCCCGCACCTATTCGGCCATCCCCATGGGCTATGTGGGCCTTGTGGGGCGCGTGGCCTACGACTGGAACAACCGCTACATGGCAGAGTTCAACATCGGTTACAACGGGTCGGAGAACTTCCACAAAGACCGCCGCTTCGGCACTTTCCCCGCCGTGAGCGTGGGCTGGGTGTTCAGTGACGAGCCTTTCTTCAAGCCGGCCACCCGGGTGGTGTCGTTCGGTAAGCTGCGTGCCACCTACGGCGTGGTGGGTAACGACAAGATCGGCGGCGACCGCTTCATGTACACTCCCGACCCCTACTACATCAACAACAGCGCCCTGCTCAACCGACAGGGGCGCGCCTACGACTTCGGTACCGACGGTGCCATACAGAATGCCGCCTTCGAGGCCATGCGCCACAACGAGAACGTGACGTGGGAGAAGGCCTACAAGCAGAACTACGGCGTGGATCTGCGCTTCTTCAAAGACCGGCTGGGGGCATCGTTCGACTATTATGTGGAGCATCGTAAGGACATCCTGCTCAAGGATGACACTGCGCCCAACCTCATCGGTTTCACACTGCCCTACGCCAATCTCGGCGAGGCGAAGAGCTGGGGTTGGGAACTCTCGCTCAGCTGGGACGACAAGATAGGCAAGAGTTTCCGCTACAACGTGGGCCTGAACCTGTCGCACAACCAAAACGAGGTGGTTGAGATGAAGGAAGCTCCGCTCACCTACGTCTACGAATACGCCAAGGGCCACCGCATCGGGTCGCGCCGGCTTCATCAGTTCTGGAAGTTCTATTATGAGGGTTGCGAAGCCGACTATGAGAAAGAGTTCGGCAAGCCCTTCCCCCAACAGTATATCTCCGAGCTGCGCCCCGGCGACTGCGTGTATGTCGACCTCAACGGCGACGGCATCATCGATTCCCACGACACCAGCCGCGAGTTGGGCTCCAAGACCGACGACCCCGAGTATATCCTTGGTCTCAACCTCGGCTTCACGTGGAAAGATCTCACGGTGTCTACCCGCTGGACGGGTGCTTTCAAGGTGTCGCGCATGTTGGGCGGCACATTCATGCGCCCCTTCCACAGCAATGCCGACAACGACATGGGCGGACTGCTCAAGTGGATGTACGACAACTCGTGGACGGAGCAGAACCCCAATGCCTTCTACCCCCGTGTGACGGGAGAGCGGGCTGCCAACCAAAACTACATCGGTTCCACGCTCTATGAGGTGGATGCCGACTATCTCCGACTCAAGTCGATCAGCATTTCCTACAACCTTCGTTTCCCGTTCCTCAAGAAACTGAAGGTGCAGAGGTGTGCCCTCACTTTCAGCGGGTACAACATTCTCACCATCTCCGACTTCCATTGGGGCGATCCCGAGTCGGCTGTGACCGATTCTCCCGCCTATCCGCTGACGAAGACCTATTCGCTTGGTCTGCAAGTCAATTTCTAACCGATAAACCGATTGTGACATGAAATTATTCCATAAAAGTCTGGTGGCCGGAGCGGCCGGGGCCTTGTTGCTCTCTGCCTCTTCCTGCACCGACGAATTCAAGTTCGGTAACAGCTTCTTGGAGAAGTCTCCCGGCGGCGACGTTACCATCGACACGGTGTTCAGCAAAGCCGAATACACCAAGCAGTATCTGGCCGGCATCTATTCGCTCCAGTACTATGGCTTGCCTTACCGCCGCGTGAACAGCTTCCCGTTCACTTATGACACCTACTCCACGAAGTTCGACTGCATGACCGACTGCTATCTGAGCAACTTCTCCAACGAGAGCGGCAGCGTGGCCTACTACACCGGCACGCTCAACTCCAACAGCTCTTATCAAAGCAGTATGCTCTTCGACTACCGCTACAATAACACTTTCGAAGCCATCCGCGACGGCTGGATTCTCATCGAGAACATCGGTCGCGTGCCCGACATGAGCGAAGACCAGAAGCGGCAATACGTTGCTGAGGCCAAGTGCCTGATAGCGGCCAAGTATTTCGATGCGTTCAAGTTCTATGGCGGTATGCCCATCATCAAGGGCACCTTCAGCGGGCACGACGCCACCTACAGTCTGCCGAGGGCCACGGTGGAGGAGACAGTTAACTTCATGGTGGGGCTGCTCAACGATGCCATCGCCGTGCTCCCGTGGACGGTGGACAACCCCGCTGTGAACGCCGGCCACTGGACCAAGGCAAGTGCCATGGCCTTGAAGTGCAAGATATGGCAGTTTGCGGCCTCTCCGCTCTTCAACGACACGAAAGGATACCATGGTGGTGACTCCGAGGCCGAGCAGCAGCATCTCGTGTGGTATGGCGGCTACAAGGCCGAATTGTGGGATTCGCTGAAGAACTCCTGCAAGGCTTTCTTCGACGAACTCAACGCCCGCGGAGGCTATGCGCTCGAACAGGTGGACGAGAACAGCGACAAGCGGCCGCAAGACTACTGCAATGCCTATCGCAAAGCGTACTACAGTTCGAGAAGCTCGGAGATACTCCACTTCACCCGTGTGAACAATTCCGATGCCTACAAGTCGTCTACCTACGCTTGGCACCAGTGGCAGGCCATCGGCCGGTGCAGCACCAATCCCACCTTTGAATACATGACCATGTTCGGTTGGGCCGACGGTACGCCCTTCAACTGGGACAAGATGACCGATGCGCAGAAAGACACGATGTTCACCACCGGGGGCGGCGATGCCACGAATGTACACTACACCCGCGACCCGCGCCTCTATGAGACGATGCTCGTCAACGGTGAGGCTACGGCCATGGACGAGGCTTCGGGCAACCTGAGCGGCCGTATGCGCGAGATGTGGGTAGGCGGCGGAACCTCCGGTGTGGCCGGTGCCCTCGGGGCAAGAGAGGAAGCAGCCTTCGCGCAGCAGTCGGTCAATGAGGCTACGGCACAGATGGGCACCGGTCTGGGCAACCAGAAATACTACTGCAATGCCGACGGTCTGCGCAAGGGATACAATATCCAGTGGACTTACCTGCGCCTGTCGGACATCTATCTCACCTACGCCGAGGCCCTGTTGCAGACGGGCGACAACGCCGGAGCCATCGAACAGATAGACAAGGTGCGCGCCCGTGTGGGCCTGAAGGGCTTGAAGAAGGCTTATCCCACAGAGAACCTTGCCTCCGACAAGAAGGCACTGCTCGAACGCTTGTTGCAGGAGAGAGCCTGCGAACTCGGATTGGAAGATTCCCGCTATTTCGATCTCATCCGTTACAAGCGTGCCGACATTTTGGAGAGACCGCTCCACAAGCTTCTCACCTATCGTCTGAACGACGACGGAACTGTCAACCAAAAGATGTGGTTCGGCCATGACCAGACCAAGGGCATTCCTTATCCCGCCCACTTCAAATACGAAACGGCTGTGGTGAAGCGCACCCGTGTGTGGTGGACGCAGGGCTACGATCCGAAGTGGTACTTGCAGCCTTGGCCGCTCACGGAGGTGAACAAGGGTTACGGACTGGTGCAGAATCCGGGATGGTGAGAGCGGGGAGTCCACTCCCTTAACTCCTTATATCATAAAGACAAAGAAAGATTTTATCAAGAATAGAATATGAATAAGAAAAAGATATTGGTTCCTCTGTTTGCCACCTGTGCCCTGCAGGCTATGGCCCAGACGGCAGGCAGCATCACCGGTGTGGTGGTGGATCAGTGGAACAAGCCCATTTCGGGAGCTGTCGTGATGGATGCCAACGACCCGCTCAATGCCGTGCCTACACGCAAAGACGGTTCATTCACCATCTCGGGCAGCAAAACATTGAAGGTGCAGGCCCCCAACCGCAGTGAGAAAGTGGTGGAGGCCGGCGACGGCAAGGTGGTTGTCAAGATGGATTATGCCAGCAGACCGGTGTACACCGGCACGGGCAAGGTGCTTACCGAGAAGGAGTCTACCGCCAGTGTGGCCGGTGCTTGGGGCAGCGACCTCAACCATCGTTCCACTAAAGACATCGGGCAGTCGCTCTTCGGACAAGTGCTCGGACTGCAAACGTTGCAGCAGTCGGCCCGCTTTGCAGGCGTGTCAACCACCAACTACGTGCGCGGTTTGCAGAGCACCAACTCCAGTCCGCTCATTATTGTGGATGGCATAGAGCGTGAAATCACCGACATCACCCCCGAAGAAGTAGATCACGTGTCGGTATTGAAAGACGCTGCTGCCGCCGCCCTCTACGGTTATAAGGGGGCCAACGGTGTGTTGGTGATCACTACCAAGCGCGGTCTCTACGACAAGCGGGAGATTTCGGCCTCTTACGACCACTCGTTCAACTGGCAGGCCCGCCGTCCGAAGTTTGTCGACGGCTTCACCTACGCCGGTGCTGTGAACGAAGCGCGTGCCAACGAGGGGGCCACAGCCGTCTATGACGAGAATGCGCTCAATGCCTACAAGAACGGCACGTTGCCTTACAACTTTCCCAATGTGGATTGGGTGGGGGAGACCATGCGCGACGTGAGCTCCACGGACAACTTCAATCTCACTTTCCGCGGAGGTGGCATGAAGTTCCGTTACTACACGCTGTTCAACCTTATCAACAGCAATGGGTACATCAAGCAGCCCAATCTCAATGACGGTTACTCCACGCAGGAGAAGTACATGAAAGCCAATATCCGCTCCAACTGGGATATTGACCTCTCGCCCAAAACCAAATTGGCAGTCAACTTACTTGGCACACTGGCCGAATCGAACTATCCCGGCGACAATGCCAACATTTGGAATGCCATCTACAGTATGCCGTCGGGGGCTGTGCCTGTGAAGACGGAAGATGGCTTGTGGGGCGGAAGTTCGCAGTTTGCCGGCACACTCAACCCCGTGGCGCTGGCCACCGGTGCTGCTTACAGCAAGAACCACCGCCGCACGTTCGATGCCGACCTCACGCTGACGCAGAATCTCGACGCTTTCCTTGATGGCCTCTATGGTTCGTTCCGGTTGGCTTACGACAACACGTCGCTCATCACAGAGAACCGTTCCAAACTCTACAACTACGGCATGAACACCGTCACTGGGTGGAACGCCGACGGCACGGTGGCATCTGTAAACAAATACAAGCAGACTGTAACCTCCGAGTCGATGGCCGAAAACTCCGACCTGACCAGCTACAACCGCTTGTTCAACTTCTACGCCCAACTGGCCTACGACAAGACTTTCGGCAAGCACTCCATCTATGCTCAAGGCCGTTGGGAGTATGAATACAAGAACTATCAGGGCCTCAACACGACCAACTACCGCATGACGGCTTCACTTTTCACCCACTACGGTTTCCTGAGCCGCTACTTCTTCGACACCTCTTGGGTGTATGCAGGAAGCAACAAGTTGGCCCCCGGCCACAAGTGGACACTCTCCCCGACATTCTCGGCAGCTTGGGTGGCTTCCGATGAGGCTTGGGCAAAAGACTTGGGATGGCTCGATTTCCTCAAAGTGCGGGTTTCCTATGGTGTGCAAAACACAGATGCCATTCCCTACGAAGACTATTGGGAGCAACTGTATAAGTATTCAGGCGTGGGCTATCGCGTCGGCAGCGAGTTCGGTCTGGGCAATGCACGCTATGAAATGTCGCGTCTGGCCAGTCAGGCAAGCCTCCATGAGCGTGCCGATAAGTTCAACATCGGTCTGGATGCCACCCTTTTTGGCGGTCTTGATATGACGATGGACTTCTTCTCTCAGCAGCGCAACAACATCTGGGTGGAGGCATCGGGCAAATACACTGCCGTGCTCGGCGTGGAAGCACCTTACGAGGCTGCCGAGAAAATCAGCAGTCATGGCTTCGAACTGGGCTTGAACTACATCAAGAACGTCACTTCCGACCTGACTGTCAACGTGGGTGGCAACTTCACCTATAATAAAAATAAGGTGAAGGAAATGCTCGAAGAGCCCCGCGCCTTTGAGAATCTTGTGATGACGGGCAAGCCCTACGGACAGCTTACCGGTTTGCAGGCTATCGGACTTTTCAAGGATGAGGCCGACATCGCAGCCAGTCCCCGACAGAATTTCGGCCCCGTCTATCCCGGTGACATCAAGTATAAGGACGTGAACGGTGACAATGTGATCGATGCCAACGATGTGACTTCCATCGGTTACAATACTCTTTGCCCGGAGATTTACTACTCTTTCAAGTTAGGAGCCGACTACAAGAATTTCGGTTTCACGGCCTTGTTCCAAGGTGCCGGCAACTTTTCGGCCATGATGAGTTCGTCTCTCGTGCGTCCGTCGGCATCGGGTAACAGCATCTCCACAGAGTATTACAACAACCGTTGGACACCGGAGAATCCCACAGCCAAGTATCCGCGCCTGTCATACGAGAGCAGTTCCAACAACAACCGCAACAGCTCTTTCTGGCTCGTCGACCGCTCGTTCCTCAAGCTGCGCTATGTGGAGGCCTACTACAATCTGCCCCAGTCGGTGCTGAACCGCATCAAGTTCATCAGCAAAGCCAAGGTCTATGTGCGTGGCATCGATCTCCTCTGCTTCGACAAGGTGAAGGTGGCCGATCCTGAAACTCCCAACACGCTCTATCCGACCAGCCGCAGCATCGTGGCCGGACTCAGCCTTGATTTCTAATGTCGTAACATTAAAAGAAAGAAAAATGAAAATCAATAAAATGCTTCTCGGCGTGGCCTGCATGTCAACGGCTTTGGTTTCGTGCAGTGATCAGCTCAACTACCATGAGTATGACAACGTCGGAAAAGACTATATCTCCGCCACCTACGAACGTGTAGACGGTCTGGTGTCCAATATTTACAGCCAGCTCGACTATGATTTTGGTGAGAGCTACGGTGGCGGTATGCTGGCCTCGGCTTCCGATGAGGCGGTGTATTGCAACAAGACAGCTTCCGTCAACACCTTCTACAACGGTTCGTGGAGTTCCGTGACTCCGATGTCGGGGCAGTGGAATGCAAGCTATGCCGCCATTGCCGACTGCAACGACTTTCTCGAAAACTTCAAGGGACTGAAGTTTGAAGCCGAGCTCTATACCGACAAGCACGCCCTCCATCTTGCCCAGTACAAGCGTTTCCCCTTTGAGGTGAAGCTGCTGCGTGCCTATTTCTACTTCCTGCTCGTGCGCCAGTATGGTGCCGTGCCCTACTACACGGCCTATCTCTCACCCGATCAGAAAAACAAATTGCCGCGCACACCGGCCCTCGATGTTCTCGACTCCATCATGACTACCTGCGATGAAGTGGTAGACTCTCTGCCCATAGACTACACCAATCTGGGTGAATTTACCATGACACCTCCCGAGACCGGTCGCTTCGGCAGACTCGTTGCCTTGGCCCTCAAGGCCCGTGCCCAACTTTACGCGGCCAGTCCGCTCTTCAGCGGTAAGGCCGAAGGCGACAAAGAGCGTTATCTCAAGGCCGCCCAATACAGTCAGGCACTCATCGACACGTGTGCGGCCCATAAGATCCGCATCGGCTTCTACGAGAACACGTGGGGCACATCGAGCTATATGTCGGGAGCACGCAACAATGCCGAACTCATCTATGCCCGTCGGGTGGACGACTTCGGAAAGCCCGAGTCGCGTAACTTCCCCGTAGGCATCGCCAGTGCCGGAGCCGGGGGCAACTGTCCGAGCGAGGACTTGGCAGAGGCCTTCGAGACGAAGGGAGGCTACGATGTGACGCTGACTGATAACGGTTTCGCCAGCGACGACCCGGCTTTCGACCCACAGCATCCGTTTGCCAACCGCGACCCGCGTTTCAGTCTCATTTTTGCTGTCAATGGCGAAGCCAAGTGGCCCATGTCCAATGCAGATCCGCTGGAGACCTACTATGGCGGTGTGAGTGGCGAACCCAAGGTGGGAGCCACTCCCACGGGCTACTACCTGAAGAAACTTCTCGACGGAACCATCGACCTTTCTTCCACCGGCACCAAGAAAGGCTCTTACCACTCGTGGATGACTTTCCGCTTGGGCGAGTTCTATCTCAACTATGCCGAGGCCGCTTTCAAGGCCACCGGCAGTGCCAATGTGGTGCCCGAGGGCTGCAAACTCACGGCCACGGCTGCTGTCAACGTGCTGCGCCGCCGGGTGAAGGTGGTGATGCCCAACCTGCCGGCCACGCTCTCCAATGACCTCTTTTGGGAGAAGTACAAGAAAGAACGCTTTGCCGAACTCTGCTTCGAGGGCCATCGGTTCTACGATGTGCGTCGCTGGAAGGAGGCCGACAAGTATCTGAAACGTGTGAAACTCCTGAAGATCATCAAGAATGATGACGGCACCTTTACTTACAAGCCGGACTATCAGGAGCGGGAATGGAACGACAAGATGTATCTGTTCCCCATTCCCCAAAGTGATATCATCAAGTCGGGTGGTGCTCTAAAGCAGAATCCCGGATGGGAATAACGCCTCACTTGACAATCAACAGAAAACGCGGATGGCATCGTCATTGCCATCCGCGTTTTTTGTTGTCGGCTTCGTTGTCACTTGAGCACGACCTTCCTGCCCCGATGAATGGAAATGCTTCTGTTAGTCTTCGGCGTCACCATGCCCGAGAGATTGTAATAGCGGTTGTCCGTTTGTGCCGTCTTGGCTTCAGTGGTCACAGGTAGCGCGATGGCAGTGAGGGTGGCTTGGTCGAACTGATAGCCCATGCGCTTCTGGTAGGCCGGACGGCCTTTCTTGACTTTCAAGAACCGGATGTCGGGCAAACTGCCGTCAGCTTTGCGTGGGGCGGAAAGCTCCGAAGCGTCGAGCGACTCAAAGTCATCAGCCGTCAGCGTGAGCGGTGAGGGGAGGAAGGAGTTGTTTTCGAGTGTGCAGGCCGCCGCATTGAGATTGCGGTAGTGCCGCCCGCGCGGGTGATAGGAGAGGTTGTTCTTCAACACGTGGTCGTAGCCCGGCACATCGGTAGCCTCGGTCTTCGACTTTTGGTTCAGCATGTCGTAGTTGTAGCCGTTGTTGTAGGCCGTGTTGCCATACCACTTGTTGCCTGTCGCATGGTGGTTGGCATAAAATCCGTTTTGAGGATTGCGCCATGCCAGACAGTTGCTGATGGTGTTGGAGGGTGCCTCCTTGTTGATGGGGCGCAGGGCATATCCGCCCGCTTTGATGCCGTTGCCGTTTGCCCGGCGCACGAGGTTGGCGTCATACCCGTTTTCCCATGCCCAGCAGCTGTCTATTGTCACAGGCGCATAGTTGGTGATGAGGTCGAAACCGTCGTCGCTGTTGCGCCATGCCCGGCAGCCTTTGAACACGTTTCCGGTGTGTTTGGGGTCGGACACGTGGCAGCCGAAGCCGTCTACATTCTCGCCCGAACCATGTTCCGACACCGGGTCGTAATTGTTGTAGGCATCGCAGTTGAGTATGAGGTTGTCGGCCCCTTTCCATATCACGAAGCCTATACCCATGCCGTCATGCACGGCGATGTTTTCTATCGTGTTGTGGTGGTTGCCCCGGCGTATGGTAAACGTCTCCGACTGCGTGTGCGTGGTGATGGTTACTTGGGTGCCTGTGACCTCGAAATTGCGGAAGTGCAGGTAGTTGGCATGGATGTAGAAGCCTGCCACGCGCTTGCCGGCCGGTTTCACCCGGCTCAGGTTGAACACAGGCCGCTCCCCCGGATAGCCGAAATAGCAGATGGGCTTACCTGCCTTCCCACTTTTGGTGAAGTCGAAGATGCAGGCATAGATGCTCTCCTGCGTGCTCATGATGTCATTGGCCCCGATGAGATATTCACCTCCGCGGATGAGGAGGGTGTCGCCCGCGGCAAGCAGTTGCTGCGCACGGGCGATGGTGGCGAGGGGCGATGCCGGTGTACCGGGATTGGCATCTGAGCCGTTGGGGGCCATGTAGTAGGTCTTGGCTGTAGTGCCCGAGACCATGCAACCCATCAGTAGGGTTGCTGCGATTGTCTTTCTGATTTTCATATTGATTCTTTTTATATGGATTTAAAAGGTTTCGGCAAGCCGTGACTTGCCGGCTGCATGGTTATTTCAAGTAGTTGCGGTCGTCCGGACCGATGTAGAATCCCGGTTCGGGCGGCTGGTTGTAGGCCACGTTTTCGGCAGCCACGCTTAGCCGGTAGGGAATATCCTCTTCCAAACAGTTGATGCGGTGATCGGTGGGCACGTCGCTCACGTAGAGGCGCAGCTCGCTGTTGTCGGCTGCGCGCACGAGCACCTCCTCGCGCCAGTCGCCCAAGATGTCGGCCGACAGGCAGGGATTCGACTTCGTGCCGTTGACGAAGCGTGTGCCGTCGAAGTGGCGTATGGTCTCCAGATTGTGCTCTTTGGAGTTGTATTTATACACCGACTCGTGGTCGAGCAGTTCGCGCAGCAAGTCGCCGTCCCACCAGATGCCGAAGTTGATGGACCAACGGCGGCCCGCAAACTGCGCTATCGGCCGGCCCTTCTCGTCGTAGATGTTGCGGTCGGCGATGCTCCAGAGCTCCGTCCCGTAGTTGTCGGGATCGATGTCGGCCGCCATGCAGCGTCCCACATCCATCGTGCTGGGATGCCTGAACACCACCTTGCCCGTTGCTGCGTCGCGATAGTCCACACCGTCGCGCTTGTTCTCGTGGCAGTCCCAAATCATCAGCCGTCCCGTCTTCGGCTCTGCCACGAGGTGGATGGCATCACCGTGGCCGAACTCCGTGCTGTAAAGCGGCTTCCCGTCGTGGTCTACTGCCATCGACCCGTAGGTGATTTCGTCTTTCCCGTCACCGTCGACATCGGCTATACGGAGGTTGTGGTTGCCCTGTCCGGCATAGGGGGCCAAGGTCGGCGATGTTGCCGTGTCAAACACCCAGCGGCTCGTCAGTTCGTGCCCGTCCCAGTCCCACGCCGCTATCACGGTGCGGGTGTAGTAGCCCCGGCAGAAGACGGCGCTGGCGTGCCGCCCGTCGAGATAGGCCACGCCGGCCAGAAAGCGGTCGCAGCGGTTGCCGTAGGTGTCGCCCCAGTCGGCCACGTTGCCCCGTTCGGGGATGTAGTCCACTGTTTTCAACGCCCGTCCCGTGAGCCCGTCAAACACGGTCAGGTATTCCGGTCCGGCCAGCGTGCGGCCAATGGCCCGTCCCTCCCGCGTGCGGTAGTCGGCTGTGCTGTCTCCGATGATGTCGCCTTGTCCGTCGCGCGTGCCGTCGGCCGTCTTCATCATCAGTTCCGCCCGTCCGTCGCCATCGAAGTCATAGACCATGTATTGCGTGTAGTGCGCCCCCGATCGGATGTTGCGCCCGAGGTCGATGCGCCACAGCCGCGGCCCTTCGAGACGGTAGCAGTCGATGAAGGTGTGGCCCGTAAATCCCGCGTGCGAATTGTCGTGGGCGTTGGTGGGCGACCATTTCAGGAATATCTCGTATTGTCCGTCGCCGTCCACGTCGCCTATGCTCGCGTCGTTGGGTTCGTAGGTGAAGGCCTCGCCGTCGGGGGTGACACCCCCCTCGGGGGCGTTGAGGGGGATGGAGAGATAGCCGGCAGGGTCGCCGGGCTTCAATCGGAAGCTGCCGGCAACGGCACCGCCCTTTACCTCATAGACGGCCTCTCCCGCCAACGGATGGTGGTCGGTGAAGAAAGTGCCCCCGTGAGTGAGTGGCCGGTTGTTGAGTTTCTTGCCGTTTCGGTAGATGTCGAAGGGTTCCCCCTTTTTGTCGGTCGAGAGGGTGCGCCACGTGATGTAGACCGATCCGTCGCCGGCCTTCAGCGCCACCACTCCCCGGTTGAGGCGTTCCCGTTGCACGACGCTCATGTCGTAGCGTGCCTGTGCCTGTGTCCGCACATTTCCAAATGTCGCGGCCAACAGGCATGATGCCATCATTGTTAGTTTCAGATTCATGTAGATGAGGTTTTTAATCGTTTCCGCAAAAATAACGGTAATGTGGGGAATAAGACTTTACTTTTTGATAATAGTCCTTTGAAATATAAATTTACGGCCAAGAGTGGCCGGCGGGGCAACGACAAAGAAACGGCAGGGTGTATTTTCTCGTCGGCGAATTTAGCGGATTAAACGAATTATCCTTCACCCCTCATTCGCACCATTCGCATCATTCGCCGACAACCTCTTCTTTGTCAGACTCACTCTTTTGCAGTATAGTGTAAAGTATTAAATCTTTCGAAAAGGCCTTACACGCATTTTCTTCGCACTCGTCCGCTATCCCGATTCTGTTTGTTTTGTTCGCCCCATCTGTCCCATCAATTTTCTCACTCGGCCCGAACGGCATTGCAAAACGGCCATAGTCAGAAGCTCATTCGGGCCGAGCGAGAAAGCGAAAAAGCCCGTTTTGCAACGCAGTTTAGGCCGAATGGTATTAACAGTGGGAAGTCCCCTTTAGGGGGTGGGGGCTTTTTTTAAAAAAAGGGAAGCACCCGCGTGCTTCCCTTGCT
>OGJT01000307.1_pt1 | contig 28511 bp, 23 predicted proteins | sample 1572331 | NCBI WGS metagenome assembly OGJT01 (sample SAMEA2582094, study PRJEB24529) | metagenome | biome: Human gut stool | place: China | collected 2011
TCAAGCATGTGGAAAGCTGTCATACCAATCTTCCTTGCATCGTCATCACTGATGAGAAGTTTGTCAGCTAACACCTTTCCGCTATCCGGATCGATAAATCCATAATAGTAACCATTCGATGAGGTGCTATTGTTGTAGAATGTGTTATGGAAACGCCGATCGGTTAGATAGAAGAAGCAAACACGTCCGTCATGCTTCACAGGGACGATGGCTTTATAAGTGTCATCTACGTCGAGGGAGTCGTCTGAACTAAGGTCTGGACTGGAAGAGTGGAACCCGAAGAGCATAATACAGAACAGAAAGAATAAGACACCACCGATGATGACGAATGCTTGTATCGCATTGCTCATAGAGACGTTAGCGTCTCCTTTAATGCGCGTGAAGCCCCCATCGTCAAAATGATGCTTAACATGAATGGTTATATCATCGTCATCTAAGAAGTATTCCGTTCCACAGTTTTTACAGCGATAGAGCTTTTCATCCAGTTGAATATGCTTTTCACTACCGCAGTTCGGACACTTTATAGGTCTTATCTTTGTTGACATTTTCTTACAGAATCAGTGCTTATGATTGTTTCTTATAGTGGATGGCTAGATAACTCAAGATGCCTTCTACAGCTGTAAAGATAGCGAAGAGGATAATCCACCAGTTGTCTTTTACGCTGCTCGGAGCCATTAGTCCACTGCCAAACTCTATGATGCTGGCAAAGAGGAAGAGCATTCCTAAACTCAAACGATGTGTTCGTTCTGCACCAAGAGCAAACAACATGACCACCAACAGGGTGTTAACAATGATGGCAGCACTCGTGTAGAGCATGTTTGCTAAGGGGTAAACAGAGAGAACCAGACCTGCAATGATATTGACAAAGAGGACGGCTATGGCGGGAATTAGTACTTTATTCATAATTTAGAAAGTATTTCGTTCTTCTTTTGTTCGTATTCTTCTGCTGTGATGAGCTGCTCGTCAAGTAACTTTTTGAGCTTCCGCAAGCGTTGAGAAGGGTCACTGCTTGCACCTCCCGACTTGAATATGTCTTGTGCTAACTGCAGTCCGGCACCCATTTGCAAACCAGCTCCTGCCAGTCCACCTTGGTTCTTTGCAGCATCACGCAAGGCTCCTAACTTCTGCAACTCGGTGTAGTCTAGGTCTACTTCGGCTGCTGCTTGCTTCTCAGTGGCCATATTTGCAATGCGCCCAATACGTTCCATCGTATCGTCATCGAATGTTACTGATGCAATACGGAAGTCGGTTAACTCTAGACCAAGGCGTGATAACTCCTCTGACGTCTTCTCTCGTAGTTCATTAGAAAGCTCTTCTAAGTGCGTATCCACCTCTTTGTAAGGGTATGCTTTGACTGCCAGAAAGTTGGTGAGTGGCGTTATGATGCGTGAAGAAACAAGTTCCTGCACATCCTCTACATAGTAGTTTGCGACGGTACCAAGCACCGTAACGAGCATTTGTGATGCGTCTTGAATCCTTACGGAGAAGTTTCCACAGGCTCCAAGTGCCACAGGTAAGTTGTAATAGGGTTCTATATACTTTACTGGTGAGGCTGTTCCCCAAAGGATATTCACCATCTCTGCCGTGCGGAAGAAGTAGAACCTCATCTTGTGTTCGCTCTCTGCTTGCTGCGCAATGTTAAGCAGTGTGGTGATAAAAGGATGATTATCGGTCTCCATCTCATAGATTCCAGGCTCGGTAAGCGTACCTTTCACTTGCCCATCATAGACGATAATGCAGCCCTGACCGGGTGCTATAATGAGCTTACTAGCATCCTTTATTTCGTCAGTCGTTGTCTCCAACTGATGGAAAAGTAGCCTGCTGTCTTGGTCTTTCCACTCTATGACAGTTCTTAATTGCCGTTTAAATAAGTTCTTTATGCCCATAGCCTCTATTGTTACTTATCAATAATTACGTTCTTCTTTATCGTATAATACGTTGTAGTAAAACCTCTTAACGTTCTGCAAATATAATGATTTGTATTGAAAACAGCAAGAGATTCCTAAAGAATGAAGGGCTTATTTAAGTTGACGGGTTGACGAGTTAACAAGTAAACAAGTTGTTAGTTGTGTGGGATGTAGCCTCTCCAAACTAGCTTCCGTTAGGCACTCCTCCCCTTGGGGGAGGCTGGGAGGGGTTTCAAAGAGGGCGTTCCTTTGTATCAAAGAGAGGCTCTCTTCATTGCAAGGAAACGCCCTCTTCAAATGGAGAAGGGCGTTTCCTTGTTTTGTCTTCAACGTTTCCGTCTACCGAAGCATTGCCTTGTTACATATCAACCAACCATCCCATGGTTAGCTTCCGTTAGGCACTCCTCCCCTTTGGGGAGGCTGGGAGGGGTTAGTGGAGGGGCTTGGGGAGGCTCAAAAAAGGGGAAGAACCATCATAGTTCTTCCCCTTTTCGAGTCGGGATGACCGGATTCGAACTGGCGACCCCTACGTCCCGAACGTAGTGCGCTACCAACTGCGCTACATCCCGATAGCCTCTGCAAGCAGTTGCAAAGGTAGTTATTTTTTCGGAATTAGTGCAATGTTTTATTCTCTTTTTATACTGACTTAGAGCAAGTCTGGCAGTTCGAAGAGTCTTATTCCATTGCTTCCTTTGATGAGGATATAGTGGTTCTCTGGTTGACGATGGGCTATTTCCGCTTTCACCTCATCGACATTCTTAAACTTACGGAAGTCTGTATAGGTCTTCAGAAATTCCTCTCCTACGAGCCAAACATTCGTTAACCCCGCTGCTTTGAGTAGTTCTACAACCTTTTGATGTTCCTCTGCTGAAGCTGCACCAAGCTCTCTCATGTCTCCGAGAATAGCCATCTTGTGTTCAACCTCCATAAGTCGGAAGTTCTCAATAGCAGCTGCCATGCTGGACGGGTTAGCGTTATAAGCATCCACAATGAGCTTGTTGTGGGCAGTTTCTGTGAGCTGTGAACGGTTGTTATGAGGGATGTAACTCTCTAAGGCGTGGTTTATCTGCTGTGGAGTTACACCAAAGTGTAGACCGATGGTGATAGCTGCCAACATGTTATCAAGGTTGTACGAGCCGATGAGATGAGTCTGTACTTCGTATATTGTATTGGCTGGTTGCTGCTTATTGAGGCTTGACGACTGCCATTCGAATTTGAGGAAAGGAGCACAACTGATTACCTTTCCTTGCACGTCGGCAGTATCATCTTGCCCGTAAGTGATAATGCGGTCGAATTCACGTTGCGCCGCCATCTCTGTGAGGTCGACATTACTTTCGTTCAAGAAGAGTAAGGCATCATGCGCTTTTAGATAGTCGTATAGCTCGCCTTTGGTACGTTTTACGCCCTCAAAGCTGCCGAATCCCTGTAGATGAGCACGACCGACATTTGTAATCAAACCGCACGTTGGCTCTACATAAGTTACTAATTTCTTGATGTCACCGGGGTGAGATGCACCCATCTCAATGACAGCTATCTCATCATCAGAGCCTATTCCGAGCAATGTGCGAGGCACACCAACATCGTTGTTATAGTTCGCTTCCGTGTGATGAACCTTATATTTCTCAGCTAAGACAGTAGAGATAAGCTCCTTACTGGTGGTCTTTCCGTTCGTTCCTGTAATGCCAATGACGGGGATAGAGAACTGACGTCGGTGCTCGCGAGCGAGTTCTTTGTAAGTAACGAGAGCATCCTCCACTAAGATAATACGCTTATCAGTGGGGTCGGCATACTCTTTTTCGTCAACAATAGCATAACTGCAACCTTTGTCCAAAGCAGCTTTTGCAAACTTATTACCGTCGAATGATGCTCCTTTCAATGCTATGAAGATACTTCCTTCAGGGCAGTTTCGACTGTCAGTAGTCACTGTTGGGTGACTTAGATAAATCTTATAAATCTCCTGTATGTCCATGAATTCAACTTTATTCTATGGTGCAAAGATAGTCTAAAAGGCAGACAATGCAAAGCAAAGAGAGCCTTTTTAACAGATAGACAATTATTGTTCTCCATCAGTGTTAGGCTTTGGCAAGAGTGCTGCTCACCGATGTCCTATATATATAAGGTGTAACAACTGTGGTGCAGCTAAGCTTTTGAAGTATCGTTATAAATCGAATATTTATAATGTTTTGTAACGCTTTTTGAGTTTAAAGTACAATTTAGTTACGATTTTTTGGTTTGTTAAGTAATTCTTTATACCTTTGCACTTATTTAATAAGAAATAGTCACATTTTATATATTAAGCTTATGGTTAAAAGATTGTCAATGGTTTTATTTGGTCTGTTCTTATGCTTAGGCGTAGCAATGGCGCAGACCGAGATTTCAGGAACTGTTGTGTCTTCAGAAGATGGAGAGCCTGTTGTAGGTGCATCCATACTTGTTGTTGGGACACAGATGGGTACTGTTTCCGATATTGATGGTAACTTCCATCTATCGGTTCCAGAGGGTAAGAATCAGTTAAGAGTACAGTATGTTGGACTCAAAACTGTGGTTGTTCCTGTAAAGAATGGTATGAAAGTTGTGTTGAAACCAGACGCTGGCTCGCTTGAAGAAGTTATCGTTACCGGTTATGGAAACTTTAAGAAATCAAGCTTTACAGGTGCTGCTGCAAACGTAGACCCAGGTAAGTTGGCAGACGTACCAGTAGCCTCTGTGCAGGATAAACTATCTGGTTCTGTACCTGGAGTAACGGTTACTAGTTCATCAGGTGCGCCTGGTGCTGTAAGCAATATACGTATCCGTGGTATGGGATCTATCAATGCCGGCAATGATCCATTGTATGTTATTGATGGTACACCAATGGTATCTGGTGATATTAACGCATTCGGTCAGGGGCAGTTCAATGATACTGGTACGGATATCTTAGCTACTTTGAACAGCAATGACATTGAGTCAATAACGGTCATCAAGGACGCTGCTGCAGCTTCTTTGTATGGATCTCGTGCTGCTAATGGTGTGGTAGTTATCACAACCAAGAGCGGTAAGAAAGGTAAGACGCATGTAGACTTCCGTAGTGACTGGGGTTTCTCTAACATGGCTATCAATTATCGTCCAATGCTGGATGGTGACGCTCGTCGTGCTGTTCTCTCACGTGGTTTGGAGAACTATGCCATATATAAAGAGGGCAAATCAAAGGCTGATGCAGCTGCATTCGCTAAGGGTCAGATTGATGACTACGCTGCTAAACCAGTTGTAGGATACGATGCTAATAACAAACCAATCTATGGTTGGACCAATTGGAAGGATCTTCTCTTTAAGACGGGACACCATCAGAACTATCAAGTAAGCCTTAGTGGTGGTAGTGATAACACCCAGTTCTATACTTCTTTGTCATATATGAAGCAGACAGGTATCACCGCTAACCAAGGTTTGGAACGCTTTACAGGTAATGCAAACCTTACTCATAAGTTCGGAAGATTTACTTTGTTATACTCTGGTTTGTTCTCTAAAATAAACCAGCAGTTGGCTAATGAGAGTACTTCTTATACCAGTTCAATTGCGCATTATGCGTTCTATGATAGCCCTTCAGCTGTTGCCTATCTTCCTGACGGCTCATTGGCACCAGGTGCGAAAACAGGCTCTTATGTACAAATTAACCCTTTGTATGAGTACAAACATTCAAGTGATAAGAACGACGTAAGACGTGCTTTCAACTCTCTGAAGCTCGATTGGAACATCTGGGATGCGCTCCACTTGAGTGAAAAGTTCACTTACGACTATACGTCATCAGTAGAGAATGTCCTCTGGGATCGCTACTCTAACGATGGAGCTCCTGGTGGTTCTCTACAGCGCGTAGCGAGTGCTATCACTCAAATGAATGGTCAGACGCAGCTCAGTTATGCGAAGTCTTTTGGCTTGCACAACGTTGATGCGCTCTTAGGATACGAAACAGAGAAGTTCACTTACAAGTACAATTACATCCAAGGAACCAATTATCCGGGAGATCTCTACGAGCTTTCTAATGCAGGAACAACGAGTGGATCTAGTAATGCACAGGGTTACACGATGGCAAGTTGGTTAGGTCGTTTGAACTACAACTACGATAACAGATACTATGCAGGTGTCAGTTTCCGTCGCGATGGCAGTAGTCGTTTGGCAAAAGCAAACCGTTGGGGAACCTTCTGGTCAGTGTCTGGTGCATGGCGATTCGGTGCAGAGAAGTTCATGGAAACGGCTAAGAGTGTTCTAAGTGATGGTAAGTTGCGTATCAGCTATGGTGTGAATGGAACCTTGCCAAACAGCTATTATGATTATATGAACCTCTTTCAGTTCGGTCAGTATTATGATGGTAAGTCTGGAATGGGTATCGTTGGCATTGGAAACCCAGACTTGAAATGGGAGAAGAACCGCGCTTTTAACGTTGGTTTAGACCTCACTTTCTTCGATAGAATCTCGTTGACTTTTGATTACTACACGCGTAACACCAGTGATCTTATCTATGACTTACCAGTGTCAGCTGTACCTGGCTATTATTCTGGAGATACATATAGTACGACCACACCAAAGAACATTGGCTCCTTACGCAACACTGGTTACGAGTTTACGATACAAAGTAATAACGTTAACACAAAGGACTTCACATGGACAACCATGCTGAACTTCGGTCATAACCACAATAAGATTACCAAGCTTAATGGTTCTCAGGACGAGATTATCAGTGGTAGATTGATTCACAAGGTGGGTCATACTTACTACAGCTATTACGCTCTTGAGTATGCTGGGGTAGACCCAACTACAGGTAAGGAATCCTATTACATCAATGATGGAACAGCCAATGCACGTAAGACAACAACCGACCCTGCTGCTGCAAAGAAGGTTATCGTAGGTGACCATGAAGCTACTTTGGAAGGTGGTTTGACGAACAATATCAAATGGAAATTCATCGACTTCGGTTTGAACTTTACCTTCTCATTTGGCGGAAAGGCTTACGATGCAGCAAGATGGCAGCACAGTAACGGTGGTAACTTCCTCTATGGTGGTGCTGTCCCAGCCTATTATGACATTGACAAGATGTGGACAGGTCCTGGCGACACAAAGGCTACTCTCCCTGCTTTCCAATATGGAAACGAAGCTACGATAGAGTCTTCTCGTTGGTTGATGCCTACAGACTACTTGCGCTTAAAGAGCCTAACACTTGGTCTCACTGCACCTAATAGCTGGGTATCAAGAATTGGTTTGGCAAAGGCAAGACTTTATTTCTCTGCTTCAAACCTCTTTACTTTGAAGTCAAAAGATCTCTATGTTGATCCCGAGATGCCAGTAAGTGGTCTATGTGTATTCGAGACTCCAGCCTTGAGAACATTCACATTTGGAGTTGAGTTAGGCTTCTAATTTATTAATTGTAGAATTTTTGTTTATGAGAAAATACAATAAGAACATATATGGCTTGGTGCTCGCAGGCACCGTCCTGTTGGGTATGTCATCTTGCGGTGATGACTTCTTCGAGCAGAAACCAGCTGATTCTGTCCCTGCAGATAAGGCTATACAGAATAGTAGTGACCTTGGATCGGCTTATACGGGAATGTATGCAGCCTTGAAAGGAAGTAGTAAGTTGATTGATTACTATGGGCAACAAATGTTCCTATATGGCGATCTGCACGGTGAAGACTTACAGTATAATACGTTCTACGGAAGTAATCGTGCGAACTTCTATTATTTGATGAGTTACACCACAGCATCCGACTTTAGTCGTGATAATGCGATATGGCGTACACCTTATATCGTCATAGGTCGCGCTTGTCGAATCATTGAGGCTGCTGACGGAGGAAAGCTGACTGATAAGACGGATGCGGCAGCTGAGATTGCTAAAGATCGTGCAGAAGCATTGGTACTACGCGCTATGGCAACCTTCGATCTGACCCGTGTTTACGGCAAGACCTATACAGAGGATAATGGTGCTTCACTGGGAGTTCCAGTGGTAACAAGCTCTTTGGAATCGAATGTAAAGCCTGCTCGTAGCACCGTGGCAGAGTGTTATACACAAGTCATCAAGGACTTGAATGAAGCAATTAGCTCTGGCGCATTGTCAACGGAGGTTACTCCCGGATACGTTAGTCTCTATGCGGCGAAGGCTCTCTTAGCACGTGTTTATCTGACAAAGGGCGATTGGGCTAATGCACTTAGCACTGCGGAAGATGTTATCAATAACTCTGGTAGGAGTTTATGGACTACTAATGAGTATGTCAAGGCATGGAAGAAAGACGATGCAGCACACGCCAAAGAGATGCTTTTCGAGTTATCTATCACCAATACGAGCGACTGGAATGACCGTGAAGGTATAGCTTATATGTATGCCGAGAATCGCTCTGATATCCCCGGTTATGGTGATGTTGTCGCAAGTAAGCAGTTCGTTGATCTCCTTGCTCAAGACCCTAAGGACGTTCGTGCAGATGTCTTCCTTGCGCCAAGCAATGATGCTGCAAATAAGTTCAATGGTGCAAAGGTTTACTTGAATAAGATGCCTGCTTACAATGGTGATGTTCGTTATGCAAATGTCCCATTGTTGCGTCTTTCTGAGGTTTATTTGATAGCTTCCGAAGCGGCATTCAAGGCCGGAAACACTGCAAAAGCTGCCCAGTACTTAAATGAGTTACTGAAGAATAGAACCACAGATGCGTCTCGTCTTGTTACAGCTGCTACTATCACGGCAGCCCGCATATCACTCGAACGTCGCAAGGAATTGGTTGGTGAGGGGCAACGTTTCTTTGATGCTATCCGCAACAATGAGACGATCACACGTTATACTAACGAATCCGATCGTGGTTGGAACTCTGTTCTTCCAGCGGAAGTACGTAGTTACAACCGTGATTACTACAAGTCTCTTGCAGCTATACCAAGCTATGAGACGGATGCAAACAAGAATATTAAGCAGAACGATGGTTATGGTCAATAATCAGTTTTGATGCCACTTAACCACTTATTATAAAACGCGGAGGATGTGTCCAACTGGGCACATCCTTTTTTCTTATCTACTGTTCCTACCATTTATTAAGAATATCTTTTACAAATTTAATTATCAATATAGAGCCAAATAGGAAGCGATATTCTTCAAAATAAAAACGTATATACCTTTTTCAGAAAACGTACCTCCGTTTTTGGTGAAACGTATATACGTTTTAAGTGAAATGTATATACGTTTTTGGTGAAATGTATATCCGTTTTTAGTGAAACGTATATACGTTTTTGGTGAAAAGTACGTACTTTTTAGGTAAAAATAGGCTGTTTTTTCCATTGATGGTCGGTTACTTTCGATTGAAAAGAATGTAAGATTTACGTAAAACGTTGGTTATTAATGAGTTATACGATTGTTCGCAAACTTCGTCAAAACGCGCGTATTTGACCCAAAGGAGGGTGCTCTTCGATAAAAACGCAGTTATAAGCATAGATTTTAGCAGTATTTCTTTACAAATATAGTAGGTTATTTCCGCAGGTTTCGTCCTATCTATACCATTGGATCGAATGCTTTTTTCGCCCTTTCTGAACGTTCGATTGAAGTCTAATCGTTGGTGAAAAGCATTGGAACTATCGTCTGTTTGCCTACTGAAACTTATGCTTTTCGCTAAAAAGGTTGGGCCTTTCTGATATAAATGTGCAATAATTACATTACCTTTGTGCCTATGGAGAAGATGAAAACATTGGGTGATGGAACGCCCATAAGCTATACTATCAACGTTCGTGGGCGTCTCATCGACTTGGGCGAACCGCTGGTGATGGGAATCATGAACGTTACGCCCGACTCATTCTATGCTAATAGTCGAGTGCAAACAGCTGAGGCTATCCGCCAGCGAGCCCATCAGATTGTTGCTCAAGGGGCTAAGATTATTGATATCGGAGCCTGTTCAACACGCCCCGGAGGCGTTGTTGTGAGTGCAGAAGAGGAGATGCAGCGATTGGCTTTCGCTCTCCCGATTGTCAAAGAGGCCGAGCCTGATGCCATACTATCCATTGATACTTTCCATGCTGATATTGCCCGAAGGACGATTGAGGAGTTCGGTGCAGATATAATCAACGATGTTGAGGAAGGTAAAGACCCTGAAATGTTCCGTACCGTAGCCGAACTTGGGGCACCTTACATCCTTATGTCTACTGCGGCTAACCTTCATGACATGCTTATCGACTTCTCTCGTGAGGTGCAAGAATTGCGCGATTTGGGGCAAAAAGACATTATTCTCGACCCTGGTTTCGGCTTCGGTAAGGATCCTGTAGCGGGCAATTACGAGCTATTAAGCGTCATGGAACGGTTGCAAGTCATGGAACTTCCCATCCTTGTAGGCATTAGTAGGAAGCGCATGATTCATCAACTTTTGGGGATTACGGCGACTGAAAGTCTGAACGGAACAACCATTTTGAACACAATCGCCCTGCTGAAAGGTGCAAACATACTGCGAGTGCACGATGTTCGTGAGGCGGTTGAGGCTGTGAAGATCGTTGGTGCAATGCGACAAAATACTGTAAAGTGAAATAATAAAGACCCTCTTTTATGTTTTTTCCATTTGGTATAAAGGATGTAATCGACATCGTGCTTGTGGCATTGATGCTCTATTATATCTATCGAGTGATGAAGGAATCGCGTTCTCTGAACGTCTTCATCGGAATCATGTTGTTTGTTATTTTATGGCTTATAGTAAGTCAAGTCTTAGAGATGCGGCTCTTGGGTAGTATCTTGGATAAGCTGGTTTCTGTGGGAGTCATTGGTCTTATCGTTCTTTTCCAAGAAGATATTCGCCACTTCCTGTATAGTCTTGGCGCACATCGGAAGGTGAAAAACATTATTAAACTATTCACGAAAACAAACAAAGAGGAGGTCGATAAGGAAGCAATTATGCCTATTGTCATGGCTTGTATGAGTATGAGCCGTGGAAAGGTGGGGGCTTTGATTGTTATTGAACGCGGTGTGATGCTGCAGGATATAGTGGAGACTGGCGACTTGATAGACGCTCGCATTAATCAACGACTCATCGAAAACATCTTCTTTAAGAACTCGCCTCTGCACGATGGGGCGATGATTATCTCCAAACGACGCATTAAGGCGGCAGGATGTATATTGCCTGTAAGCCACAAGCAAGACATTCCTAAGGAGTTAGGTCTACGTCACCGTGCTGCCATGGGTATCTCGCAAGATTCGGACGCGTTGGCTATCATCGTTTCAGAAGAGACTGGTCGCATTAGTGTTGCCATACATGGTGAGTTTCAACTGCGCCTCTCTGCCGAGCAACTGGAGAGTATCTTAACAAAGGAGATGGTGCTGTCTTGAATTCAAAATTATGATTAGGTAGAGTTGACGAGTACACGAGTTAACGGGTTAACAAGTTATTAGTTCTGTTGGATGTAGTGCCACAAAGTAGGGACAGACGCCCTCGTCTGTCCGCCCAACATTCCACTTTACATTACAAGCAAACTCCCTTATGCGGACAGACGAGGGCGTCTGTCCCTACTATATTACTCTGTCTTTCTTACTTTGTTACTCTGTCTTCCCTTCTTATTATGCTGTCCCTCGTTGGCAAGAACCGCTGGAACGAAAACAAGGAAACGCCCTTCTCAATGCGAGAAGGGCGTTCCTTTGTATCAAAGAAGGCGTCTCCTTGTAATGAGGAAACGCCTTCTTATATTCGAGCTAACCTAATTCAGCATTAGATTCATCTCTAGTTTGTCATCTTTGAGGATATAGTCTACCAGCTCATTGATTGTCAATGAACGTGTGTTCGGCAGTGGTTGATTCGTATGACAAACGTGCCCTTCCTTTATTTGGAAGTACATGTTATTCTTCGGAATATCCGAGTCATTATACACACGGAGGTTCTCTATGCGGTCAGGATGCCGTTGAGCATAAAGCTGCAACGCCTTTTCAGCATTGATAACACGTATCATTCCTTGTATATTCTCCGTTTGTCTCTTCGCATTCGGATCGACAGAAAGCGCGATACGATAATCCTCCTTGATAATATCGAAACCCTCCGCATCATGCAATAGAACGCAATCTTTGGAACGTTGCCACTTGTCGAACGAATCAAAATCCATGTTGTCAACATCAGTAGGCGGTGCCGTTACCATGATATGTCGTGCATATCCGCACCGCTCATACCATTCATATAACCACTCTTCGGCAGGTATCAATGTTGCAAACACAATGTCCTTATGATAGAGGCGGAAGTGAGCTTGCGACATCAAATTGCCTCCCATATTCTTCTTTCGGTACTCCTCACGCACACTAACACCAGAGATATAAGCCGTGCGCACCTCCTTGTCATAGTATTTCATTGTATAGGGTAAGGCTTGAAGGGCTGCAACAGTATGCTTATCAGCCTGACAAGTGATGTTATATTCGGGCTTGAATACGCGGGAGAAATATAGCTCTATGAATGGTTCCACATCATGGAAAGTATCTCGCCATAGGTTGATAGTCTCCTCTTTAATGCGTTGCTGATCCTCTTCCTGTGCCAAGGGATATTTCTCCATGACTGCACTTTTCTCCAAGAGAATGTCTGGCTTGTATGAAAGTTTGGCATATCTCAAGCCCTCAATACCAAGGTCTTCCTCACGATTCATGTATTCGTATTGTTCGGGGAGGTGTCTGGCGAACTCCTGATTGATGATAGAAAAAGCCCCTTCATAGCTTGTATCTGCCTTTTCAACGCATACATCGAACACCTTGTTGGTGATAGGTGAACCAAAGGTGAAGGCTATCAACTTATCATCTACCCATATTGTGCCACCGATAGCACCGATTTCATCCCATAAATCGAAGACACGTGTCATCGAACGAAGCTCTTCCGATAATTCTTCATCGCCCTCGGTATCCTCCTTTGTAACCTCTCGCCAGTTCTCTTCCACAGCTATACACTCTGGAATCATGTCCTTTGTTAAGTCCTTATATACGTAGTTTGGGAATGTTTTACGGAACTTATTACAGTGGTTTCGCTTACCTTGTAACTTCTTACCGGATAGTGTTGCGAGCTTTTCACGTGAGTAGATATAATCGAAGTGGTCACGGTCTGGTTTGATATCAAAGGTGTTGGGGAAGGTAGTCTCAAGTATTTCCGCCATATAACTGCATACACCTAACATTAAGAAAGGATGCCCTAAGGTGATAGCATCGTCCCTCATCTGTCGGACAACGGCAGCAAATCGGTCGCGCATAGCCTCGTCCCATGCACATTTCCACACTGGTGCCATATATGCGAGATGGTGCCCTGTATAAAAGCGGAACACTAAGAAGCCATCGACTTCAGCGATTTGTGTATTATAAAGAAACCTCCATGAGATGATATTTGCAAAGCTTAAATCACAGTTCTGACGGTCTCCACAAAGCGTATAGCTTTGTATTAGTTCGCGATCAGACGTCTTTACATCGTGGAATTTAATCATGTTGTCTATATTATTGTTAGGCTACAAAGATATGTAGAAAAGCTGGGATAGCCAAGAGGATAGCTCTTTTCTGATATAAAACAAGGGTCTTGTTTGGGATTCTAAGTTAATTTAACTATCTTTGCAGGTAGACATTTTAAAGACCGAAATACATTTATTACAATATAAAAAGAACTATGGATTTATTAGAGCAAATCGTTGCACGCGCTAAAGCCGATAAGCAACGTATCGTGCTCCCCGAGGCAGAAGAGGAGCGAACCCTTAGAGCGGCTGATAGGGTATTAGCCGATGACATTGCCAATCTAATCCTCATTGGTAATCCCACCAACATACATAAGCTCGCCACAGAGTGGGGGCTTAAGAACATTGATAAGGCAACCATTGTTGACCCAGAGAATAACCCTAAGTGCGAAGAATATGCTGCTAAGTTAGCTGAATTACGCCAGAAAAAGGGTATGACCATCGATCAGGCACGTGAGTTAGTGACGAAGAATAATCTCTATCTGGGCTGTATGATTATTAAGACGGAGGGTGCTGATGGACAGATCTCAGGTGCACTCTCTACCACTGGTGACACGCTTCGCCCAGCTTTACAGATTATTAAATGTGCGCCAGGTATCACTTGTGTGAGTGGAGCTATGCTCATCCTCACCCACGAACAGCAGTATGGTGAGAATGGAATTGTCGTTATGGGTGATGTAGCTGTTACTCCTAACCCAACTGCCGATCAGTTGGCTCAAATAGCTTATACCACTGCTGAGACCGCAAAGAGCGTTGCTGGATTCCAAGACCCACATGTTGCTATGTTGAGTTTCTCTACTAAGGGATCAGCAAAAGACGCTATTGATCGTGAGACGGGTAAGAGTGTTTACATTATAGATAAGGTTGTTGAGGCAACAAAGATAGCCAAGGAGAAGTTCCCAACACTGAAGGTTGATGGTGAATTACAGGCTGATGCAGCTCTAGTTCCTGCTGTTGCTGCTAAGAAGGCACCAGGTTCGGAGATAGCAGGTAAGGCTAATGTGCTTGTTGTTCCAAACCTTGAAGTAGGTAACATCGGCTACAAGTTAATCGAACGTCTTGGTGGTGCAAAGGCGATTGGACCTATCCTCCAAGGTATTGCTCGTCCTGTTAATGACCTGTCTCGTGGCTGTTGTGTAGATGATATCTATTATATGGTAGCTATCACTGCATGCCAAGCTCAAGATGCAAAAAGGCTATAAAAGACCTCACCCCTAGACCCTCTCTGAATGGAGAGGGGGTAGTATGCATAGAGGGGGATGCTCCTAAGTAATTAAGTAATCAATAAAGAGGAAGGGAAGATAGTAAATTAGTGGGTTGGTTTTATCTATCTATAAGCAATGTTAGTGTATCATCCTATATCTGACAAAGCATTGGTCTTAACTCTATTTCACTCCCTTAACTCCTTTAACTCCTATAATCAAAATATGAAGATATTAGTTTTGAACTGCGGAAGTAGTTCTATTAAGTACAAGTTGTACGATATGAAAGACGAGTCAGTGTTGGCTCAAGGTGGTGTAGAACGTATTGGTCTTGATGAGGCTTTCATAAAGGTTAAGCTCCCTAATGGTGAGAAGAAACAAATCATGGCAGACCTTCCTACACATAAAGAAGGTGTAGCACTTGTGTTCAAGGTATTGCTTGATTCAGAGATTGGTGCTCTAAAGAGTCTTGATGAGATAGACGCAGTTGGACACCGAGTAGTGCAAGGAGGTGACCTCTTTGAGAAGAGTTGTATCGTTACAAAAGAAGTAGAAGACGGTATTGAAAGTCTCATAGATTTAGCTCCTGTTCATAATGCTGGTCACTTGCGCGGATTGCGTGCTGTGGACGCTTTGATGCCTCACACACCACAGGTAACAGTGTTTGATAATGCTTTCCACAGCACTATGCCAGATTATGCTTACCTATATGCTGTTCCTTATGATCTATATAAGAAGTATCATGTTCGTCGCTATGGTTTCCACGGAACAAGCCACCGTTATGTGTCACACCGTGTATGTGAAATGTTGGGTGTAGACATCAAGACACAGAAAATCATCACTTGTCATATTGGTAATGGAGCCTCTGTTGCAGCTGTTAAGAACGGTAAGGTCATTGATACATCAATGGGTCTAACGCCATTGGCAGGCTTGATGATGGGTTCTCGTTCTGGTGATATCGATCCTTCTGCAGTAACTTATTTAATGGAGAAGCTCGGTAAGCAGCCGCAGGAAATGGCAGACTTCTTGAATAAGGAAAGCGGCGTCTTGGGCATTACTGGTATCAGTTCTGATATGCGCGACATTGAGAATGCAGACAACGAGGGCAATAAGCTTGCTCATTTGGCACTACAGATGTATGCTTACCGCATAAAGAAGTACATCGGTGCTTATGCAGCTGCTATGAATGGTGTAGACATCATTGTATGGACAGCAGGTGTTGGTGAGAACCAGACTGGATTGCGTTGGGATGTTTGTCAAGACATGGAGTATCTTGGTATTAAGTTGGATAAGAAGCGCAATGAGGTGCGTGGTGAAGAGCAGATACTCTCTACTGATGACTCAAAGGTAAAGGTTGTTCTCGTCCCAACTGATGAAGAGATCGTTATTGCACGTGATACTCAAGAGCTTGTTAAGGGCTTGAAGAAGTAATATTTGAGTTTTCTCTCGAATATATAATATTAGCTGATAGGCTATACAAAAGTTGAGTTACGATTGTTGTGACTCATCCATAGTTTCATTCATAGTGTGTTTGCACAATCATGTTTCACTATGACTTTTTGTGGATGAGGACTTTTGGTATAGCCTATCATTTTTATTTTTGCTGTCATTCCTGTCATTCTTCCCATCCCTATAAACAGTTTGTAAACAGCAAGTTAACCGAAATGTTAAAAGTGACAGCAACTGAAATAAAAATAAAGCTATGATATGGTTGGATTCTTTTATATTATTTGTTGTTACCAATAGATGGATGCTAAGAATGAAGAAGACTGTTTTGTAAGATGAAGTTATTATAAAAAGCGAAAGGTAGTTATCTCACGACAACTACCTTTCTTTTGACTAAACTTAATCTACAAACCTGAGTTTTAATTTTATATTATGAATCTCTTATTGTCTACTTAACTTATTAGTTATGTCTAATTGATAGATCTCTTTATGTGAGAAGACTATCTCTTAAGAGACAATGCAAAGATACGAGATTGTTTTGTAACATCCAAATACTTTCTAAAGAAAATGAGTTTTTATAGCTAAAAAACAACTTTTTATCTTGATAATAGCCTTATTTTTGCTTTTGTTAAGGTTTGCTTTCGCCTTCAACGTACTCTTCCAGGAATAAATGCTCACCATCGAAGACAACATAAGTGAACTGATTTATCCAATCGCCAAGTATCAGCATACGCACTTTTCGTGATAGGGTGAGGTCTAATTCGATGTGGCGATGACCATAGAGGTAATAATCTACATCTTTATGCGTGCGCATGTAATCTTTTGTGTAACGCACTAAATATTCTTTATCTTCGCCCATGTAAGGTGCTTCTTTCCCATCGGCACGTTTCAATCGGCTCTTTTTTGCCCAATTCAATCCCAACTGCATGCCCCACCAAGGGTGGAAGAAGTTGAGTAATCGTTGGCATCCATGATTGTGAAAGACTTTCCTCAAGAACCGAAACATTGGATCTGGATCACCTAGTCCATCGCCATGTGCAAGATAGAATACCTTATCATATATCTCGGTAGTGATGGGTTGACGATGCAGAATGACGCCACATTCCTCTTCCAAGTAGCCGTAAGTCCAAAGATCATGATTGCCAGTAAAGAAGTGCACCTCTACTCCCATGTCCGTTAACTCTGAGATTTTCCCTAAGAAGCGGGTGAATCCTTTTGGAACAACATACTTATATTCGTTCCAAAAGTCGAACATATCCCCAAGCAGGTAAATAGCTACTGCTTTGTTCTTAATGCTATCCAAGAATCGAACCAAGCGACGTTCTTGTGTACGCCTGTGCTTGATGGCTAGCGAACCAAGGTGTGCGTCAGATAGAAAATAGATATTTTTCATGTCTTTGAAATTTATGTGAACGGGGTGTCAGGAGTGTTGAGAGGCTTTATTCAAAGCCTAGTTCAACACGTGCCTCTTCGGACATCATGCTTTGATCCCATACTGGGTCAAAGACGAGATTGATGTTAGCTGACTTGATTCCCTCAACACTTTCCACCTTTGTGCGTACATCTTCAAGGATGAAGTCGGCGGCTGGGCAAGAAGGAGCTGTGAATGTCATATCCATGTCAAGATTACCTTTCTCGTCTACATCAATCTTATAGATCATACCGAGATCATATATATTCACAGGTATTTCTGGGTCATAGACGGTTTTCAAAACATCAACGATTTTCTCCTCAATCTGCGTCTTTTCTTCTTGTGTCATATATTTAATTGGGTGTTTATTAATAATGTTTCTTTTGTAAAGATAGTGCCAATGAGTGCAATAAAAGCTTGCTTTTAAATTGCCGAATGTAGCCTATCTTCTGCAAAGATAGTAATTTAAAACAATAATCACAATAGCTTGCAGTGTAAAGATGATGGATTGCTTCTGTTTTACAAACATATTCCAATCATTTTTTATAGCCTCCCCTCTTCCCGATAAGAGTAATAATTCCCATCTGTAAGAACAACATGATCGGCAAAGTGAATGTTTAGCAGTTCGCAAGCTTTCCGTATGCGAGTGGTGAGAAGATCGTCCTCATGGCTGGGAGAAGTGTTCCCGCTGGGATGGTTATGACAAAAGGCAAGGATGGTAGTGTTCTTCATTAACGCCTCTTTCATCATAAGTCTAATGTCTATCGGAGCCATTGTCAGTCCACCAATCGAGATACGTTTCGCCTCAATGAGACGGAAGTTTTGCTTCATCATCAGTATCCAACCCTCTTCGATGTCGAGGTCTTGAATGGTTGTGTGCATATAGTTATAAATGGCTTCGGCACTATTCAGTAAGGGTGCATCTTCTACCTTTGCACGTTGCCTCCGTTTACCCAATTCGCATGCAGCAAGTATCGTTATCGCCTTTGCCGGACCGATTCCTTTGTATTCTTCCAAGCGATGCAAGGATAGCTTCCCCAATGTGTTTAGATTATTATTGCAGTCCTTTAGGATTCGTTTCATTAGATCGACAGCACTTTCATTTGCCGTTCCGGAACCAATAAGGATAGCCAACAGTTCGGCATCACTAAGCGCATTTGCTCCCAGTCTCTCCAGTTTCTCACGTGGGCGGTCAGCCTCTGCCCAGTTGTTAATGGATATACTTTTCATAGTTTAATGTGATATTCTTTTCTCCTAATAAGGTATATCAAATGTTCTCGTAACAGCTAACAAAGTTGGGACAGATGCCTTCGTCTGTCCGTGGTATATATGAAGTCCCTTGATAAACAGGGGCGTTTTGGCGGACAGACGAGGGCGTCTGTCCCTACTATGGCAAATTGATTCATTCATAGTGATAGGTTTTGATGATTGTAGATAGGCGGTTGTTATATTTTAATAGGGGAACTTTGAATTATGAATTTTGAATTAACTATAGAAGTTCTTTTGGTAGGCTGCGAACTCATCGTGGCTACATACGCATCGTTTCCACCATGCGTTGAGGAAGCCACAGCCGTAGCCTATGAGTTGATAAAAGGCTGCACGGATGCTTAAGAAGCCTATCTTCAAACTGTGGTTTTGCTTTGTTGAGTCAATGCAGATGATGATGCTGTAAAGGAATAGGGGTAATATGCCTAAGACAAGGAGGCTCCAACCCAAAGTTTTAGCTGATGTGCAAACCATCGTGAGAAGCCCACAAAGGATCATCAAAGTAAGGAAGATAACCCCAAGCGTGAATACCATTGGCAAGAGATGGACAATCTTCAGCGACTCAGGATACTTCTTGTAGAGATTGATGCGAGCGATCCCCGAGTTGTAAACCTGTCGCCAGAACTTACGGAAGTCGGTGCGTCTTTTATGCCACACCCATGCTTCCGGGAAGAGACGACAGCGTTTCCCTGCCTTGAAGATACGTATGGAGAAGTCGATATCCTCACCAAAGCGCATCTTGGAGAAACCGCCTAATTCCTGGTAAACATCACGACGAATACCCATGTTAAAGGAGCGTGGATAAAACTTATCCAACTTCTTCTTTCCTCCACGAATACCCCCTGTTGTGAAGAAAGAAGTCATTGAGTAAGAGATTGCCTTCTGCGTATCTGTGAATGAGTCATGTGCTTTGTCTGGTCCTCCGAATGCATCAGCAGGTTTCCTCTGAAGTTCCTCGTCAATAGCTTGTAGATATCCCGTTGGAAGTACAACATCGGAATCGAGGATAAGTAAATACTCCCCCTTCGCCCGTTCAGCACCATAGTTTCGGCTCTGACCGGGACCTGAATTCTCCTTATAATAATAATGTAGATCGAGCTTATCAATATACTTGTTGCAAACGTCCTTACATGGAACTTTCGAGCCATCTTCGACGATGACCACCTCAAAATCAGTCTCTTTTTGATGGAGAAGACTCTCTAAAAGCTCATCAACCTCGTCTGGTCGGTTGAAAACGGGTACTATAATGCTGTACTTCATAACGTTGCAAAGATAACACTTTGTTTGTGAACTGCAAGTGAATTGAGCTATTATATGCTTTGAAAGAATTGTTAATCTTCTGTTAAACGATGGTCTTCTGTTTTAGAGATTGGGCTGTTTTACCTATATTTGTACAAGTTAAATAGAAACAAACAAATTACTTATAATTATGAAGATACCATCGGAGTTTGATCCTATTCGCCCCTTTGAACCAGAAGAGTTACCAGCAGTCTATGATCGTATTCTTGCTGATAAGCAGTTTCAACAGGTGTTAGCATATCTTTACCCTGATGTCCCTATGGCAATACTGGAGCAGAAGATGCGTGCTTGCAAGACGAATCTTGAGTTCCAGAAAGCCTTTTGCTATCCTTTCTTGCAGCGTTTGGTGACAACCTTGAGCTTAGGTTGTAGCATGGACGCAACTAACATTGACATTCATAAAAGGTACACTTTCATTAGCAACCATCGTGATATTGTCCTCGATTCAGCCCTCTTGGACAAGCTACTGATTGATGTTGGCTTCTCAACAACATGCGAGATTGCTATCGGAGATAACCTCCTCTCGGCTGATTGGATACGTGATTTGGTGCGTATCAATAAGTCGTTTACAGTTGAAAGAGCCTTACATTCGGTAGAGATGTTGCGTGCCAGCAAGCGAATGTCCGAATACATCCACTTCGCAGTGGCTGAGAAAAACGAGAATGTATGGATTGCGCAGCGTCAAGGTCGTGCCAAGAACTCTAACGATCTCACCCAACCTGCCATCTTGAAAATGATGGTTATGGGCGGAGAAGGAAGTATCATCGAGCGTTTGAAGCAGTTGCATATCGTTCCGCTATCCATCTCTTATGAGTATGACCCATGTGATTACCTCAAGGCAAGAGAGTATCAATTGCGCCGAGACATACCTTTCTGGAAGAAAACAGCCGAAGATGACTTAGAGAGTATGTTGATTGGAATCAAAGGTTTTAAGGGTCATATCTTCTATAGTTGTGCGCCGTGTATTGACGAATGGCTCGATACTTTGGATACGGATTTACCAAAGAATAAGCTCTTCGATACGATCGCTTCGCATATTGATCACGAAATCCATTGCAACTATAAGCTCTATCCAGTCAATTACGTAGCCCTTGATATGATTCAAGACACAAAGGCTTACGAAGAGTATTACACGCAGGCTGATTACGAGAAGTTTGATGCTTACCTCGCAGGACAGATTGAGAAGATCAATATCGAGAACCGAGATGATAAGTTCTTGCGCACTTGCTTGCTCACTCAATACGCTTATCCTGCTAAGAATTACATTGACGCATCTTCTGAAAGCGGGCGTTTGAAGTCGTTGTTGAATCGTCTCACTTTTAAGAAGTAAAGTTCTGTGAGCAGAAGCAATCATCGTAAGATAAGAGGCACAATGACCATGGTAATGTTGCTTGTAACATTACTTATGGTTGTTGCCTGCAAGCATGACTTCTTTGAGAAGGGTGATTCTGGCTTGTCATATCTCAACACTGACTTTGTAGAAGTGCGTACAAACAAGGCTGCCGAATTGGTTGAGGCTGTCACAGATAAGGGTGAACTCTTGAAGTTGCAACCTCATTTGAAGAAATTGTGGGCGATGACATCTGATACAACTTATCGTGCTTTGCTTTATTATGATAAGGTTGTTGATGGCAAGACAAAGGCTATTGAGGTGAGTCAAGTACCTGTTCTGCGCATGAGATTAGCTCTTAATGTTGATGTTGTGCATACTGATCCAGTTGCTTTTGAGAGTGCTTGGATAAGCAAGAATCGCCGTTATCTGAATTTAGGATTATCTTTGAAGACGGGTAGGGTAGAGGATAAGAAAGCCGTACAGTCGTTAGCAATGATCGCTGATGCGGTGAAGAAAAGGGCAGATGGCGGTCGGAACTTCTACTTACGATTGTATCATGCTCAGAACGGAGTACCTGAGTATTATAGTTCACGTGTGTTTGTTAGTATGCCAATGACGGACATTCAGCCCGGAGACTCTATTATTTTAGACATCAATACATATAAAGGGATGGTCAGAAAACGCTTCTGATAACATCCCTTTTGGTATGTCTTTCTGTCGCACCACATTGTTTCTTATTGTTTACAAACTATCCTTCTTTTATCCTCTGAACCCTATTCTAAATATAAGATAAAGGTTATCTCTGTTTGAAAACATACTTTCTTACTCAAAAAAATAGACTAAAAGTTATTCTGAATTAAACTATTCCTCTGAAAAAAATAAATTAAAAATTAATTCAAGGAAGCCTTTTTTCGGACATAAGAAAAGCTGTATCGCAATTGAGATACAGCTTTCCTTGATTTTAATATATGGTTTTCTGTATGCGTATATACGTTTACTTCAGTACGCCCAGTTCCTTACCAACCTTGATGAAAGCGGCGATACACTTGTCAAGCTGCTCTCGGTTGTGACCTGCGGAGATTTGAACTCGGATGCGAGCTTGCCCCTTTGGAACCACTGGATAGTAGAAACCTGTAACGTAAATACCCTCTTCGAGCAATTTAGCTGCATACACTTGAGACAGCTTGGCATCGTAGAGCATGACGGCACAGATGGCACTTTGTGTCGGTTTAATATCAAAGCCGGCAGCCAGCATGTGGTCTCTAAAGTAGTTAACGTTCTCTACCAGCTGGTCATGAAGGGCGTTGCTCTCTTTCAACATCTTAAATACTTCAAGGCTCGCACCGATGATGCAAGGTGCAAGAGAGTTGGAGAAGAGATATGGGCGACTGCGTTGACGAAGCATTTCAATGATCTCCTTTCGTCCAGTAGTGAATCCTCCCAATGCTCCACCGAATGCTTTTCCTAAGGTTCCAGTGTATATGTCCACACGACCATAGGTCTTGCACAATTCGCTAACACCATGACCAGTAGCACCAACAACGCCCGCTGAGTGTGATTCATCAACCATTACGAGGGCGTCATACTTCTCTGCAAGGTCGCAGATCTTGTCTATTGGAGCCACATTACCATCCATTGAGAACACGCCATCAGTAACAATAATGCGGAAACGTTGTGCTTGTGCCTCTTTCAAACAACGCTCTAAATCGCCCATATCTGCGTTGGCATAGCGATAACGTTTAGCCTTGCAAAGGCGCACACCATCGATGATGGAGGCATGATTTAACGCATCCGAAATGATTGCATCTTCGTCTGTGAACAATGGTTCGAACACACCTCCATTAGCGTCAAAGCATGCTGCGTAGAGGATAGTGTCTTCTGTCTTGAAGTACTCGGAGATAGCCGCCTCGAGTTCTTTATGTGCATCTTGTGTACCACAGATAAAGCGCACTGATGACATACCGAAGCCTCTCTTGTCCATCATCTTCTTGGCACCTTCAATCAGACGAGGGTGATTGGAAAGCCCCAAATAGTTGTTAGCACAGAAGTTAAGAACCTCTTTGCCTTTTACTTCAATCGCTGCACTCTGTGGGCTTTCAATGATTCTTTCCTGCTTGTAAAGCCCCGCTTCTGTTATCTCTGCAAGTGAATTGCTGAGATATTCTTTCATCTTTCCATACATAACATTAGATTCTTTAATTGTTATTAAGGGCAAAGTAAGGTATAAAAAACGAGAATAAGGATGTTTTACAATGCTTTTTTGTCATAGAATCAGTATTTTTTATAATTTTAAGATATCGATGAGCTCTATTCGACAAAAATATGTTTACTTTGCATCGAAATAGATTATCAACTTATCTATATATATGAAAAATGTTTTGGTGATAGGCTCTACTGGGCAGATAGGCTCAGAGCTTACCAGGGAATTGAGAAAGTGTTATGGCAATGAGAACATCGTCGCTGGCTATATTAAAGGGGCTGAACCTACGGGCGAACTAAGGGATGCCGGTCCTTGTGCAGAGGCTGATGTTACAAACCCGCAAATGATTGCGGAGGTTGTAAAGAAGTATCATGTTGATACGATCTATAACCTTGCAGCATTGTTATCTGTCGTGGCGGAGAATAAGCCACAGTTAGCTTGGAAGATTGGTATTGATGGTCTTTGGAACATCTTGGAAGTGGCACGTGAGAATCAATGTGCGGTCTTCACACCGAGTTCTATTGGCTCTTTCGGTTTGAGTACACCTCATACGAAGACGCCACAAGACACGGTGCAGCGTCCGAGAACCATCTATGGTGTATCGAAGGTGACCACGGAGTTGTTGAGTGACTACTACTACAATAAGTATGGAGTAGATACTCGTTCGGTGCGTTTTCCAGGCTTGATCTCTTATGTTACACCTCCTGGTGGTGGTACAACTGACTATGCCGTTGATATCTACTACTCGGCTGTTCGTGGTGAGAAATTCGTGTGCCCAATTAAGAAAGGTACACTTATGGATATGATGTATATGCCCGATGGCTTGCGTGCAGCGATCTCTTTGATGGAAGCCGATCCATCCCGTTTGGTACATCGTAACGGCTTCAACATTGCTTCGATGAGCTTTGATCCTGAAGAGATATTCAATGTCATTAAGCGTCATAAGCCCGATTTTGAGATGGAATATAATGTTGATCCACTCAAGCAGAGCATTGCTGACAGTTGGCCAGACAGTTTGGATGATACCTGCGCACGTGAGGAATGGGATTGGAAACCACAGTTTGATTTGGAATCCATGACGGTTGATATGCTAAAGAACTTAGAGGTAAAGTTGAAATAGTCCTTTTAAAGATAAAAGAGAGGCAGATTATCATCTTGATAACTGCCTCTCTTTCTGTTAATAAATTAATGTATAAGCATACTACTGACAATGTCAGAATATACTTTTATTATCTTCTTTTTCCTTTAGAAGCTGATTTCTTGCCTACAGCCTTCTTACCAGTAGAAGTCTTTTTTGTACCTTGCTTGTTGGTTGCCTGACTATTAGATGTAGTCTTCTCTGGTTTTATCTTCTCTGGCATCTTATTCTCTGGGCGAGCGAAACCATCCTTCATTGCGCGCTTACTCATAGTCTTGATGCGCTTGTCAAGGTCAGGATGTGACGAGAACATACGCTTCCATTTACCCTCCTTTTGGATGCCTTGGTCTTCTTCTAACTTCTTTAACTTCTCGAAAGATAGTGCGATAGCCCATGGATTCTTACCATTCTTCTTCAAAAACTCGTATCCGTAAGCATCGGCCTGACTCTCTTGTTTCTGTGAATAAGTGGCATTGAGGAGCGATTCGCCTAGTTCGCCAAGTTGCGAATCAGTCAATGCTGCAGCCTTACCATTGGTAGCTGCAAGTCCATCTTTGAGTGCTGCGGTGAGTAGGGAAGTGCGGAATCTCTTCTTAGAGTCCTTATGTGCAACGTGCCCAATCTCATGTCCAATAACCCCCAAAAGTTCCTCGTCGGTCATAATGTCCATCAGAGAAGAGAATACGCGTACACTTCCATCAGGGCAGGCGAAGGCGTTAACGTCTGTGACATAATACACTTTGAAGTTCAAAGGGATTCCTTCAACATTAGTGAGACCTTGCGTTAGCTTGTTTAGACGCTTTGTGTAAGGGCTGCGGGCATCGCAAACTTTGTTATTCTTATCCAACCAGGCAACGTATTCCTTTACGTAATTTGCCATGTCTGCATCTGTTAAAGTGACGGCTTTAGCTGCTTTTACCGCTCCACTTGCTGCCTTCCCGATGTTGAACTGTGCTTTCATTGGTGTTGCTCCGGCAAGGAGTAATGTGGCAATACATACACTGTAAAATCTCTTTCTCATCATGAATTATTTTATTTGTTAAAGTTAAATTGTCACAAATATATGGATATTCTTTTGAATAGTCAAGTTTTTCCTATACTTTCTTGAATTGAGAGAGAGGGTGTTTCAAAATGCAAATGCTTTTTGAAACACCCTCTTATCTTATTAAGTCCCTCCTCCTCCCTAACTAACTCCCGTTAGGAATGCTACCCCTCTCCATTACTTCCCGTTGGTCAGTGACCGTTGGTTCGGAGAGGAGCTGGAGAGCAGGCTGGGCTTGGGGAGGCATTTACCCTACCACAGGTCCTCCCTCTTCTTTATTCTCCTTTTCTTTCGGCTTGGGGGTGAGGCTTTCTTTCCACTCCTCCCAATGAATGTTATCAGACACCAACGAACGAGTGGCAACCTTATTGCTCTGTGTGCGCGAAGTCTCGGGAATGAAACGAACACGGACATTCTTTATTTGCTTTGCCGTCACCTCTTCAGGCTTTGCAATGCCCTTATCAGCGTTGATGGTGTAGTAAAACGTGCCCACACCTTCCAGTTTCACCGTGCGTCCCTCGGCCATAAAAGCAGCCATAACAACACCTAAATCCTTCAGCACAGCGTACGTGTCACCACGACTCACGGTCGAAATCAATGCCAAGCGGTCAGCCACTTGGTCGGTTGTTACGGGCTTCCCAACGGTAATAGCTTCTGGATACCATAACCCCGTCAACTTCTTTTTTACTTTCTTAAAAAATGCCATAATCTCAATGTTTTAAAGTTAGTAAATACAATATGTAAATTATTTTCTTATTCGAGCCACCCTCGGTATGGGACTGAGGGTACCTAAGTATCATACTTAGGGTACCTGAGTATCATACTTAGACCCTCTAAGTATCATACTTTGGTGCCATATTTATAAACCTCTGATTATCAAGTACTTACAAAGGGTCTATTTTTACTCTCTTTTGTCATGTTTTTTTCGCATTAATTCTTGCCTTTTAGAGGGCGACACCTGTAAAAGGCAAGCGCATGGACTACTTGAACTCATCGACCCTGTACCCGTAGTAGCTTTCGGTGTAGTCCACTCTGACATTATGACTGCCGAATTCCAGGCGGTATGCGCAGTCGATGTACCATGGGCAAGCACTCGACGACCAATAGTAGCCGCTGCCGGCAACGTAGGGCAGCTTACCAGAACCGTACCAACCCAAGGTGGGCAGGTAGAAGTAATTGCCTGCATCGGCTGCAGATGGGAGGCCAGAGTTGATACTACTATTGTTGTTGTCGTAGTACTTGTACGCTGTACGCAAGTCGGTTGTACCATCGGCAGATTTCTCGGTATCATAATGACCCTCTGCCTGTAAGACTGACTTCTTCTTAAACCACATGCCACCTTTATATAAATGCCCCATAGTAGTCCATACTTCGTCAGCGTCCCAACGGGGATCGCCGTACATTGCGTACCAAGACATCTCGTTAGCGTTAGGGAGAGTAGCACATGACTGGGTGGCCTGAACTGGACCGTAGTTCCCGTGATAGTAACGTGAGTCAGTGTTGCTCTTGGGGTAATTTGGATTGGCTGGCTGTGTCGTAAGTGTTGGCTGCCATGGAGCTGCGCTATTCCATTCGTGACCTGCCCAATAATTCTGCTGGGCATCCCACATGTAATACTTTGTTCCATCGTAGTCGCGTGCGTCAAGGTTAGAGGTCATATCGTAGTAGGTGTTGGAGGCGTATGCTGTGGCAGGAAGAGTCTTCGTAATAGTACCCTCAATTTTTGTCACAAGGTCTTTTACCCAATAACGTATCTTAAGTGTGTGAGTTCCTGGCTTGATCACCATGTAAGCTCCGTTAGTGGTTACGCTAGCTGCACTGTTAGTCAGTGGGAAGCCGTTTGGGTTGCTGCTACCCCTTGTGGTTAAGACGATCTGTTTGCCGTTTGTTACTGCGGAAGCGTCTAAGGCACCGGTTGTTGGGTTGACTGTGTAGGTCTCCACAATATCGTCGTCGGAGGTTACCTCTACCTTTGTTAAGTAACAGCTTTGCAGAATTGTGTTACTTGTGTAAGGCTGGAAGACTAAGTAAGCTGGCTGATGATCCAACTCAAAACTAAAAGATTTTCCTCCCAGGGTTCCTGTAGCAGTTGCTGTACCATAATCGCCAGCATCTCCAAAGTGCTCGGTATTGTCTGGGCTGGTTTGGCTCTGGGCGGTTGAGATAGTTACAGAGTTGCCGCTGCTGTTCTTGCCCAGGTAATAAACCTTATAGCTTGTACTTGCTGTAAACTTACCTGGCACTTTATACTTAAAAGCAGCCACCTTGCTCGTTGGAGCGTTCGTGCTCTTCTGCAATACGCCGTCGTCGTCCTTTACGTAGATATGGTCGCCCGCCTCCCAAAAGAAATTGCCACTGGTGTAGTCCATTGAGGTACGGGTCTTAGTCTCGTCGCCTGCTACGAAAGTTGTGAGGTTCTTGTCGTTATCCTCATTGGGCTTCGTTGGGTTCTGGGCTACATCCTCATTAGCGCAGGATGCAAAAGCCAAGGCTATGCCGAACACGAAAGCCAAAGACTTTAGTCGTGATGCGAATGAATGTTGTCTCATTGTTTTCTTCATTGTTACTTTGTTCTCTTTGTTAATAACTCTCTGTTAGTCTTCCCATGATGGGTTCTCTTCGTTCTCTTCTTCCTCCCATGGCATTGATGACTTAGCACTTGAAATGGTGCCGCCATGATGTGCTGGCCGGTGTTGGCTTGGGAAAGACGTGTCCATTAAATTAGTGGTCTCGTTCATTTGGATTATCATACAATGAGGCGCAGAATAATCCTTCTTAGTTTGTTCTTTTCTCATAACTTTCTTGATTAAAATAGCTGTTATTTCGTT
>OGJT01000308.1_pt1:5000-28508 | contig 28508 bp, 23 predicted proteins | sample 1572331 | NCBI WGS metagenome assembly OGJT01 (sample SAMEA2582094, study PRJEB24529) | metagenome | biome: Human gut stool | place: China | collected 2011
ACTCTCCTTCCCCACCGAGCTCCTTACCCGCAGAAAGAAGGAGCAAGCAAAGCAACAAACAAGAAGAAGCGGCAAGCGCCGAGCAAGAAACAACAGGCAGGAAGGAAGAAAGAAGAGGCATTGAGCTAACAGCATTTTCGGCTGCCCGCCTCTCTCTTGAGGAATGCGGGAGAAGACCTCTAATCCTCTCCAATTTGAGCTACCGCCGGAAGTGATCACCTGATTTGAGCCTTCATCGGAAGACCCCAATACCTGTAGAAAAAGGGAAGTCGAAGTGACCCAAACCCCGGGCCCTATCGGACATAGACTTTGATTCAAAGGCAAGGAATCCATACAGAAAGATATCGCAGGGGTCTTTGCTGCCGAATCCCTTCATAAGAAAGATCAAACTTAAGATTCTTAGGGCAATGCGCAGCCTCTGAGTCCGTTACACTTACGAGGAATGAACAAGCAGAAGCTGCTAACAGCGATTGGTTGGCGGCTTCGTCCGTCTCTCTTGGGGATGCGGCAGTTTACTTACTTACTCGCTTTTTTATAGATGATAGAGCAAGGAATTCCAAACCTGCTTAACTAAAAGGAAAAGCCATTCAATCAAATAGAGGAAAAAGACAATCATAAAAGCTAGCCGCTGGCGGTTGAGTATGAAGACGCTTCGAATGAGCCCCAACTCTCGCATTCCGACTTCTTGAGATATAAATTCCCGAGCTATTGTTTTTCTTCCTTCTTTGGAGCGAGCTCCTGCATACTTTGGGCTACTGAGGAAATTCAACCCTTTTTTCTTTATTTGAGTCTTTTCGCACATTGTCGGCTAATCAACAAATGTGTGCGAAGGGCAAAAGACTTTGTGATTCACGCCAACAATACTCATTTTGTGGCATCAACCCTGTGAAATGGTGGGCCAAGCCTAGCCCTCCTGTTTGGCATTGGTTGGTCAAGATGCACCCGAGGCTTAGATTAAGACAAAGAAGCCGCCGAACGCTGCCTCTGAGGAGATGTATGAATACTCATTCTCTTACCAATGTCTCTACTTCTCAAATAAATTGGAGAGGCCTCGAACGCCAAATCAAGTCTTTGCGATTCACGGCGCTTCGCCAATAGTAATCCACTTTTCGCGATTTTCGACAACAATGAAAGACTCTTTATAATAAGCTGACATTTTGCTTCTCCCGTCCCTATTCCAATGCTTTATGAAAAAGAGATGTTAGGTAGTTTACTTGCTCGACCATAGGGAGTTTACTTTCTTATTATTATGTTAGAGTGTTAGAATGTCTTCCCCAATGTACAATCCGGGCATCCAATAACACTAAGTACCTCGAGTAAAAAAAGACTTTCGCTAGGACCAGAAGTAGCTAAACCATAGGATTAAGTCACTGAAGCCGAGCTTTCTTTTTCATGAGTGGTTTAAGTTTAATGTAAGTATGTTGTTATAGCCGTTTCAAAGCTATACTAATAATAGCCAGCCAACAGGGGCATCTTCCGTGGGGTTGCCGGAATGTTGGAAACTCTTTTTCAATTATATGTTCTGCAGAGTGAGTAAAGCCCTCAAGCGGTAATCGAAATTAGCTGTTTTTATTGAAACAACGCGAGCATATCCGGGTACATTGGGGAGGCCGAGTAACCATGAGTGCAGATAGACCCGGGGTCCGCCATAAATAGAAGGCCTCTTCGTGCTCTAGCTCACCTGGGAATCCCTACCAGTAAATTAAGTCACACTAAGATGACCATCCAAGGATACAATGCGGACTCCAAAAGAGCGATTGGTAAGATTCGCCTTAAGTGTCAGTTGGCAGACTTGAAGTCTGAAATCACGTGTTATGTGATTGATAACGACACGTCCTACAATCTACTGCTGGGAAGGCCTTGGATTCAGGGGAACTTTGTTGTTCCGTCCACCCTCCATCAATGCTTCAAATATGTCGACGAGGACAAAAAGTACAAACAGTCTTCGCAGATCGGAAGCCTGGGTCGAAGCTTACTGTGCGGATTCCAAGCTTTATGACCCGGCCTCGGGTGACGACTCTAGTTCAGAAGAAGAGGTGATCTCGGCACCAGGTCGCGATAAAGGGCCCGAGAAGCCCAAGGCCGAAGAAAAGCCCAAGGGGCTAGAAATTGATTAAACAACTCCACAGCCTTCGACCACTCACCGCAAGGGCAAGAGAGGCAAAGGTACTAGGGCTCATGCCCGAAACAAAGTTTATCTTACCAAAGGGGCGCCATTACGACGATGTTGAATGTCAGGCACAGCTCCAAATACAGCTATTACCCTCGCATCAATCCCAGGAGCGAAGTGGCTTGAATCGATAGAGAAGAGGGCTCGAAGGTTTTGTTATGAGTTTTGTTGCTTTTGGTTTTCATTTTCTAAGCTTGAAGGTTTTGAACTCCCTTTCTGTTCACCATATTCATCTAGGCAATCTGATTCCGCGATCAAGGTTCAGAAGGACCATCCGATGCAACTAACTTGAAGGCTATTGAACCTAAATAAAAGAGTGGGTAGGGACAGCCAATGAAGCAACAGACACCCAGCGGAACCTTTCTTCACTTCTTCGCTGCGCTCAGAACCTCACCCTCGCGATGAACCCCTATTGACGAAGCTCGATTACCCTATTGATAAAGTGCATTTTTAGCTATGCAACTGGTAAAAATACATCATCTGAAAGAGATAGAAAGAACAGATGCAAGCAAAAGCATAATACAGAGGGAGAAACACAATAGGATAACGAAGGCACCCACCAAAGGCGGTGTGACGTGTTGAGGCGGATTGGAGCGCTTTCTCTCGAGCCTGTTTGGCCGCTGAGCAAGTCAAGGAAGTGGGCGATATGTAGAGGTTAGAGCTTTTGGGCTCGAGCTGCTATGCTTTAGCCTATCAACAAGGCAAAGCTGACTAATCGACTCGATCTTTATCGTAATCGTATAAAGGCCTCGCGTCAGATATTGGTTGCGTTGATCGGCGGCTTGCAACATCACATCTGGAACGACCGATCTATGAATCTATAGCTTTCCGCGTAGAAAGACGTCAAGAAAGCTTGAATAAGAATAGTTGATTCAATAGCTGCGGTTAGGCCTTTAGACTCTTCCTACTGTCAAGCTACTACAGGCACCCTCTCATAGCCATCTCTTTAGCATCCTAGCCCAAAGCATCATGGGTGAAAGCGCAATCACAACTGTCTAATCTCGTGGTTCGCAGTACTTGCTTTATGCCTTTCCTTCTTACTTTCCTGAGCGAGGAAGGGAATCGCTACTTCGGATGCAAGGTTACCAGATTCATCTTCGGATTCTTCAAAGGATGTGGCCGATGTAGCATATGAAAGAGAAGAAGCTCTTGGTCTCAGCTGAGTGAAACTGTCCCTACCCCGCAAATTCCGAATGAAGTTTCCCAAGAGGTTGAATAGGGACGTACTTACGTACCTTTTTCCAGTAGCTCTAAATAAAAGAGTCCTCCTATGAGAAGCTTAGTAGAAATAAAAAAATCGGTTAAGGTCAAAGGGGGGAAGAAAAAATATCTATTTCAGGCTTCTGCTTCCGTGCCTAAACGTTAAGGGTGCTTGTTGCCGCTAGTAATTTAGCGTCTTTCCCTACGCTAAGCTAGAGCTATTAGAGTATAGTTTGAAACTGATCTGGGTAATTAGAATTATAGGCTTCTTCTTCTATTCCCAGCTCGGTCTTTGAGTAAGAATGAAACTTGTTGAAGTTACGTGGGAACAGACTCTTTCATGCTAATGAGTCAAAGGCAAAACAACTCTACTCTTTATCCTCTCCGAGGGCTAGGGGTCCCAAACATCCAGTTGACAGCGAGGTTTCTACCTTGATTATCCGCACTTCCCAGGTTGAGCTGCAGGGCCAGGCTCCAATAAAGGGCTTACACCTCAGCCTATTGGCGGCCCGCCCAATGTTAGCATTCATTTAACGCCATTGCTGTTACCATTCCACTCCTGTTTAGGTTGAATACCGTACCAATCCATTCAGGTTACGGAAAAAGAAGACTTCCACCTATTACCAAGAAAGAGAATCATGCCTTTTTGATGACATGACAAGAAATCCTTAAATGAAAGCTAAATCGTGGATCCAAAAATCCGTTATCTCCTCGTGCATTAACCGCTTCTGGGCGAAAATCCAATCTTTTAAGTGATAAAGTCGTTAAAAATACAATTATGCCGCCGAATACAATCACTTTGAAGAAGTCGCAAGTGCGGGTTCAGGAAGTACGAAACACTCAATGGAGAATAGGGTCGCTATGCCGAAGAAAAGAGAGAGGTTGCACCAAGAAATGGAGAAGATAAGGTCATACCAAGGTAAATTCTTTCTATAAGCCCTTAGCGCAAGCACTAAGCAAGTAAACTACCTTTAAATCAATGATTTTATCACGCTTTGAAAGGAATGTATCCAGCCTAAACGCAAAGACGGGCCTATAGGCAGAAGCTGTTAACCTAGTAGAAAGCGTGAGGAGGAAGACTTCGATTCGGCCCACTGAACTTGACTTCTTTTCTTTCTTTTCTGGTTTATTTGGATGGCAAGAAAGAATCTTGTCTTCAATAGAACACCAAACTATCGGCCATTTTTGCCTCAGCTTGCAAACTCCTTTGATTGGGCAAGTCAAGTTGTTTGTTCAAGCTTCGGCTAAGGAATAAAAACCTCAATATAACCTACACTGGTATAGGCACGTTTTTGTGGCCTTCCCGCCTGGTGGAATCATACCACTACCGTTTCCTATCTGGTTAGGTTTTCCAGATGGGTTAGTAGTTAATTGCTATCACCTTGGTATGGTGCGGTATTTTCTTTTGGAGTCGTGTCGTCCAGATGACAAGTATTTGTTGTCTGTGCGGGATGATTTGGAGCGTAAGCTCACTGAAGAAGGGGACTTCTACGTGGAGAGAGTCATGCTCAGATATTGGGTGGAATCTCTCGTACGATATGTCCGGTGGTATGAGGAAGCCTGTTGTGATTTCACTTTACCTTTGGAACAACTATTAGATCCACCTGCGGTTTGTCTACGTCCTGATCGGAAAGACCTTTTAAGTAAGTTTCACAAATATGGTCTGATGCTCAGATGTTATGACTTAATCCGTCAGCGTCGCTGTCCGCTACCTTTAATGGGCAGCGCTGTACGATTGAATGTTGAAGTTGTGCAATCTCGTCTTTGGTTAAGGGCCAACTTTTGGTTGGAGTTGGTTTAACGGACCGAAGAGTGCCACTACGATAAGTTTTATTATGTAAATACCGAAAAAACTTGTCGTGGGAGCAGCCAAAAAAGAAGAGACATGAATTCATTGAACAACAAAGAAAGAAATATTGATTGTAAGTAATTAGAATTAGGTCGTACCTTATTCTATTCTCCCTATCTTTAGTCAGGAATAGGGATTGATAAAAGGAAAGCCCTTTTTTCTTCGAGATAAGGTTAGTGTTCCGTGTGTATACGATGGCTTTTCCGTAAAAGAGAACTGCAAGACTCGGTTTAATAGTGGAAGGGCCTTAACCTTAACAACTGCAAGAATGAGAGGGCCGCTCAGGAAGGGATCGCGGCTGCTCGCTGAAACCCAGCAAGAAAAGGAAAAAGAAAGACAAAACAATATAGGCACTACTTCTAAGATAGAATAACAATAACAAGAATTGCTTAAGTAACTCAGCGCTTCAAATCCGATAACGCCCTTCTTCCACTCCAAGCTTTCTTCGAGTCTCGGCTCTCCCTCTTGACTTTACTTTCTTTCTCACTGGAGGAGAGAGGGATTCTGAAAGACTGAACCTAGCTTGATTACTTGACCTAGCTTGCAACACTAGAACAGGTCCTTCAACGGCGAAACCGGATATCCTAGAAAATTTAATATATAATATGAATAAAGAACTCAATCAGGAACAGCCAGGTTGAAATATCATACGTGATGACTGAACACTGACGGTGTGAGTCATCCTAGACGCTTAGCTCCTCGTCTCTAGCTCCGACTGCAGCTCTGATTGCAGCTTTCGGGACTTTTGTATATATATATTTTCTGGGAAGAAACCCCAAATAGAATATCCCATTCAGTTATGGCGAAACACGCCTCGAATTTCAAAACGCCGAAGAAGTTTCGCGTAAAACAAGACTTCAGTTCCGCATTATTCACCCCAAAAACTGTGACCAAAGCAGACAGAGAAGAATTAAAAAAAAATAAAAATGAGACGGCAACTCGCGATCTATCAATATGGATCAGAATTGCATCCCGAGCAACCCACATATTTTGATCCTGACGATTGGATTCAAATTTCCTTCTCTGAATCTTCTCCCTCAGAGAGGAGTTGTTCACAGAGCTGCCCACATGGTTCCGAGGGTTCTTCTTCGGATGCTTCTTCTCGAGACTTTCAGAGTGAAACCTTTAATAATATTTCGAGTTTCTTTCAAGATAAGATGAAGGAAATAGGGGCGGGCTTGCCATCAAACTGGTCTCCCGAAGAGTTTACTCGGATGGTGATTGGGGAAGAGGAGGAATAACTTGACTTTCTTGTGAATCTTTATCAGCAAAAGTGGGTTGGTTATTCTATTTGCATTCTCTGATAGAAAGCATCCCCGAGCACTTACTATTCACAACGACGCATTCTCAGATAACATGTTATCTCCCCACGAATTCGTCTATTTCATAACCTCTCCCGACACTTTGTATTCTCTGGCATACTCGATTCATCCGTCTGAACTTGAGGCCTAAATCTTCTTCATCACTCTCACTCTCCGATGCGCTCTCACTAGACTTTTGATTTAATGTCTACGCCGCCTCGATTCACTCAGATTTAATGGTTTGGTAACCTGCAACATCTTTGGTTCGGCTAGCTTTCATTTTTTTGATCGAAGTCGGTTGTCTTATTAATCGATTGGAACTCGTAGCTCCAACTATGTATTCCCACTGCCCTGACATGGACAACTTCGCTTTTACCTAGGTTTATTCACGAAGCATAGGGCATACTTTCTATATAATTTATGCTTTCGTCCAGCCGGAATCTTAACTGGACGTCTATTGAAAAGGACGGTAAATTGAGAAAAAAAGCATTTCATTAAAAAAAAGAGTGGATTCTTGAGGTTACATTCCGCTATAGTAGCTTGACCAACGTGAAAGTGGAACAAGTGCATGCCCCATACACGAAATTGAATATTAGAGTATAAATCTCATATCGGTATGAGGCTTCCAGTCGAATATCTGACTCCGCCTATCACTTTATTCTGCTTCCATCATCTCTTTCAAGAAGCCAACTCAATCAAGAAGCCAACTCAATAGCTTCTTTTAGAACCGCTATGCCCTCTGCTGCAACTGAGCTAGTTATTGGGAACAGATGGGGACTACAAGCGAAGCTTCGCTTGCTTATACCACGTAATTCAACCTCAACAGGAAGGCAAATGGTAAGATCCGGGTAAGAGGTTTCGCAGATCTGCTTATTACTGTACCAAACAACAAGACGAAAGCGTCAAAGGCGAAGCCATGGCGTCACACAATTATCATACAAAATTCTCATTAAGCCACTGTGAGAGAAGGTTGCTGATCGACGATAATAGGTAGCTTGCAACTATAACATAAAGTGGACGAGCTGACTCAGTGGAGCCTAAAAATAGCACAAGGTAGTACTAGAAATGATATACAGATGAGATCAAAGGATGGATACACGCACGGAGGGAACCAGAACCGGGATAAGCCGCCCTTATTGGGCGCGGTAGAAGCTTACTCTGTAGTTGGTCTGAAGGAGGTGTTCCACTTCTCACCATCGATTATGATTCGTATTGCCGAAAGTGGGTAAATATGAGCCTAGGTTATGAAATAAAAGCTATTAAGTAAAGGTTACGCAGCGGTTATGTTCAAGCGGGAGTTCCGTGGATGTGGAGGAGGGGGCCGAGCTGAACATGGAAAAACAAGGCCAATCGGTCATGGTATCTTCTGTAGCCCCAATTCAATCAGTATGTCTGTCCATTCTATGGAGTAAAGAAGCAAAACAAGAAAGTGTCGTTTCGCACGTAGGTAAACTAGAATTGTGTCGGACCGGACACCCTTTTCTGACCTAAAATGCCCATGATAAATTTTACGCGTAGGTAGAATAGAATTGTTGCAGAATGCGACACGGCCGTAGGGAAGGCATTGATAGAAATTGGCCCTAGGCACCGACGAAGGAGGTGGTGAGTAAGGCGACGCACCGACGGCTACAAAGGAGAGTTGCGAACGAAGTGAGTAATGTAGGTTACGAAGGCGCCGACGAAGGAGGAGTGAAGGTGGATGACATGTTTGCACTCGCAACGATGTCCTGGGCATATTTTCCTTGATTCACAAAGGTGCTACCTTCTTTCTTATAATATAAGAAATCCGCAACCCTAAGTGGGGGCACCCCTGTCTTTCATCTCAAAGACTTCACCCAAGTCACTGATAACAGATTGTGGAATCTTCTCATCAGAACCAGTAATTATAATGTCATCAACATACAGTAATAGAACCCCTATAGCTTCATGTGAGTGTTTAAGCTAAGATGGTAAACCTTGAATCCTAAAGTTCAAGCCTGTGAACTTCTCCACGCCCTTGGGTCCTGTTTAAGTCCATATAGATAAGGACTTTTGAAGCTTACAAACAAAATTAGGATGTTCACTATCCTCAAAAACCTGAGGCTGCCTCATGTAGACTTCTTCTTTTCATTCTCCACGGTTTTTAACATCTAACTGTCTAAGCTTCCAACCATTTGTAGCAGCTAAAGCCAAGATAAGCCTCGCAGTTGTGTGCCTAACAACTGGTCTCCTCATAGTCCAGACCTAACTCTTGACTGTATCCTTGTGCAACTTTCTCGACCTTAGAGTACCTCATCTCTGTGTCCAATAAGGTCTTACTGGTGAAGTAGACCGGCTTCTCCTGTCCCCCATCCCAGCGGAATAGGACAGAGCTAATTGAGGACTCTGTTGCTGCTAGGTACAGACCTAGGACCTCGTGGGGGACCGGCGTGGATATGATAGGAGGCTTACCGGGATCTTTTTTGAGGGGTTGAAAGGCTTCTTCGCAGTCAGACGTCCACTCAAATGTGGTATTCTTCTTCAGGAGCTGAAAAAGAGGTCGACACTTGTCTGATGATCTGGATATGAACCTGTTGAGGGCTGCGACTCGTCCATTATGCTTGCCCGAGGATCCTCTTCGGTTGGCATGCTATCTCAAGAGAACGAGGAGAGTAGGACTGAAAAAGGAGTTTGTTACTCGGAAATTGGGGAATAATCTCCTTGAGAGAGGGTATCAGATGTTTTGCCATGATGGTGATGACGAAAGTCTGTTAGTTTGGGCCTAGGCCTTTCAGAAATCAGTATACCTTGTGCGTCTCGGGCACAGGACATCCTATCGCACACAAGACTAACATATTATCTTAAAGTGTCTAGCACGCGCACCTGACTACACGGAATTTAATTTTGAACTCCTTATCTCGAAGCCGTGGGCGTTCCACCTGTTTGCATTCGTTGATGCCTGCGTCTTCGACCTTTCTTTGCAAAAAGGGAAGGGAGCCTTTCTGTAACGGCGACAGAGGGTGTTGCCGGAAGTTGTTTTGAAAAACAACATAAATACAACTTCTTCTACGATATTTCGGGCGAGCATAAGCCATTGGGTCAGTCGGTCACTGCGGCTTATGCTCGCCCACATTTTCTTAAATTTTTTACTGTAACTATCTTCTCCTTATCCTTAATTTATAAATAAGGATCTGAGCCATGAGCGGTCTATTGATCAAGAGTCCCGCTTAGTCCGTCACCTCGTCTTCACTGAACACCTACCCACTCGCCTCCGAGACTTTCTTACCTCTCCGAGAATGGAGGTACTCGATCGTTTTGGGAACGTGAGGGGGGAGGACACTTTAGGAGAAGTGACCCGATGCACGTGGGGGAACGGCTCTATCTACCTGAAGCTAAGCATAGAGCTTGCTGGCAGCACTTTGACTTCGACAAAAATTAAGTTTAGTACAGGCTAGGTAGAGGAGTTGTTGACCCCGACACTCTTACTCTTCAGTTATGTGTTCTCTGTTGGTTGGCTTGCCGCTCTAGCTGAGTGCCTTTGATTATCATTGGCCGATAGGGATAGTCCCTTCCCTTTCTTCACGTCACCGCACTGAATTCTATGCACTTCACTTACGTTCTTTACTCTAGTCCTGTCATTCTTCTGAGAGCAAGGGTCCAACATATCCGGAAAATAAGGAGGATTCCTCGCCCGCGCTTCGCGCGATACCATAAACATTTTTATATTTGTTTTTCTTCTCTTAACATCAGTTTAACTCATCTTTCATCCACTCCCCGATCGGCAGCGTGCGGGGCGGGTCGGCGTCCGGGAGCTCCGCCCAACCAACCCAACCCTATTACAGGACCACTAAACTCCTGTTCTAGCTCTTTTTTTAGGCCCTTCAGGCGACAATGGAACATGGCTAACCCATGCATCCACGTTCAGGAATAGCAGTTCATTCGATCAATGACGAGCAGAGGAAGCATTATGTCTTCCAAACCTTTTCTGATCCCGGATCACTGTGATGAACGAACATCGGTGCGGGCTCAAGTAGTTTAGTAAACGGGTGTCAGTATGAAAGATGGATCAAATCCTCGCGGTGAGGAGGCAGCTTAGTCTCCGTAGTTAATCTCTCTCTTTGGGCGCAGAACTGTAAATCTGTCTTTCTCTGCCTAGACCCAAACCAGCCGGCAACTGGAGAGAGGCAGAATGAATCAACACCCCCCGGATCTACTAACCAATGCAACCGGGAAACCTTCTATCAAAAGTTCTGAACTAGCATCCGAAGCTAGGCGGTACTCTGCCTTGTATTGCCGTTGCTTGGATTAGGGAAGAAGGAAGGGCTTACACCAGAACTCGTTGATCTGATCTTCTATGCCGGGGAAGGAGGAGTCGATAGAGAGAGCTTCGGATCGAATCTTTGGAATCTCATCTCTAGAGGCAGTATCTTTCTCTAGTTCCGCGAAATCCATGCGAATCCATATGCAAACAAAGGTAGCTGGAACATTTCTTTTTTTGGGGGGCCGAATGGCCCAAAACAAAAAAGAAACTATCTAATTACCTCTCTGGGTCGAGCATACCCAAGAGAGTCTTCAAACAGAAAAGGAATACAACCAGGAGGAGGACTTTGCGATTCAAAATAACCCAGGTCATAAGTCAATCCAATGCTTGCCAAGTAGTCTGCAGAGAAGTTCTTCTCCCTATAGATATGGGAGAGCTTGCAATGCCAGTCCATCTTCAAGTAAGCTTGGCAGCCACGGATCAGGGTGTGGAGAGGATGGAGAGAATTATCCTGCTGATTAACAAGAGTCACAACAGTAGCAGAATCCACCTCCACCTCAACAGATCTAAAACCTCTCATCCAAGCCAAGCGTAATCCAAAAAAAAGGCCCCAAAGTTCTGCAGCTATAATTTTGCCCTTCCCAAGGTTGGCAGTGAACCCAGAAATCCAGTTCCCATTATTATCTCTCAAGAGACCACCAGCACCAATAGATCCGCTGGGACCCTTCATGCAACCATCAATATTCACCTTAATCCAGTTTGGTGGGGGGGGGGGATCCCAAGCTAGATAAGCTTCAACTCGAGCTGGTTTAGAATGCAAGGATGTAGTGGCCAGTCGCCATTCCCTGGCATAGTTCCAAATGCAGATCTGGGGAGGTTGATCCGGGTCAAAAATTTCAAGATTTCTCCACCTCCACAGGAACCAGCAACATAAACCAAAAACTTGACCCCAACACAAATGAAACCTGGTTTTTTGGTTGGAAGATAGATTGACCTTGAGCCATTAAGGGCAAATTAAAGGAGTTGACCAAGGAGGGATGCCAAGACCATCCAAAAGAGATTTGGCCCTAGTACAGCCCCTCATGCAGTGAATACTGTCTTCCCAGGTGCATCCACAGTGACTGCAAGTAGGGTCATTGGTCATCGATCTTCTAAACCTCTGAGCATTTGTAAGCAGCTTATTCTGCCCCAACAACCAGAAGAAAGCTTTCACCCTGGGTGGGAGTTGTATTTTCCATAGGAAGCTTCCCTCCCAGTCAGTTTGTACATCAAGGGAGGCTGCAAGGTTGTAAGCAGTTTTAACAGAGAAGGTTCCATTAGTCGAACCCTGCCAGATGTATCTATCATCATCAGAATCAATAAGTCCAGCAGGGATCCCAATAATCTCTTCCACAATATCATTAGGTAGCACCTCTCTCAGCTTGTTAACATTCCATTGGCCATCGGATAGAAAAGAAAATAAGCAACTTTTTCCTCCTCATTTATCTGAGTATTGGGGATCAAGGCAACATCTTTCAAATTTATTTCAGAGAAAGTCTTAGCCCATAAGCCCTCATCCCTTTGAATCATTCTCCAACTGGCTTTGGCAAGAAGGGCCGAGTTCATAGCATTCATTTGTTTCAGGCCTAGGCCCCATTGACTTTGGGACAACAAACCTGGCTCCATTTAACTAGGTGCACCTTGGCTTTATCCGCAGAACCTCCCCATAAGAATCTTTTATTCAGTTGATCCACCTTCTTGCACACACTTGCTGGCAATTTGACTGTCTGCATGGCATAGATGGGAATAGCAGATGTAACAGACTGTATCAGGGTTGCACGACCAGCTAAAGATAAGGATTTGGCCTTCCAAGAGGCAAGTTTACTTTGCACCTTTTCAACAATTTCCCTGTAAGTACTCTTGGTAATTCTGGAGTGAATTAAGGGGACACCAAGGTACTTGCCAAGGTCCTTAGCGAGAGGGGACCCACAGATCAAGCTTATATTAGTAGCAATGTCAGAATGGGTGTTGGGAGAACACAAAAAAAGGGATTTCTCAAAACAAATTTTCTGCCCAGAGGCTTCACAGAAGGTCTCAAGGCAGTTCAGCACAATTTCTGTTTCCTAGAGGCTTCTGCAAAAAGAATTATGTCATCAGCAAAAAAGAGGTGAGAAATAGCAGGGCCCCTCCTAGATACCTTAACAGGTTTCCACTTTCCACAATTCACAGCAGCTTGAATCAACTGAGAGAGTTTTTCAACACATAGCAGGAACAAATAAGGGGACAGGGGGTCACCCTGTCTGACACCCCTAGCAGGCTTAAATTTCTCAGTAAATTCCTTATTTAGAATGATTTGGAAGTCAACAGAGGTCTTCAATTAAGCGCAAAAGTTTCCCAGAGATTCGAATATCCTTCAAACAAGTGATAATGAAGCTCCATTTTAATCTGTCATAGGCTTTGGCAAGATCTATCTTCCAAGCCATGAATCCTCTTCGACCTTTGGTTCTTCTGAAAGTGCGGAGAACCTCCTGGGCAATGACAATATTGTAAGTGATTTGCCTTCCAGGAATAAAGCTTGCTTGGCAGGGGCTAACTAGTTTACCCATCGGAGGCCTCAGTCTGTTGACAATGATTTTGGTGATACATTTGTAGATGGTGTTACACAGGGAAATTGGTCTGAATTGGGCCATAGAGAGGGGGTTCTGCACTTTAGGCACCAAGGTAATCAGTGTGCTGCCAAGACCATCAGGAATGTGCCCATGATCAAAACATTTTTCCACTAGTTTGAAAACATCTTCACCACAGAGATTCCTAGCTGGAACATTTATTAACCTCACCCTTCTTCCCCTTAGAGCTTATGGCTCGGACCCCCCTGTACCACCAAGGCAGACAGATACGTCTCCTGGCCCTTGCGCAAGCCTTTCTTCAGCAGCATGGCGGAAACCATTATACTAGCTCCTACTTTGCCTTCACAACCGGCACATACAAGGCGCCTTGTCATCCATAATGCAAAAGGAATTCAGGCGGGATGGGGGCACTGCCCTCGCCCTGCGAAGGAACTCCAGTCCCAAGACCACAAATCATCGAGTTGCACCGTTGGCTCGGCCTGACCAGCCAGCCATCCGGATCGACAGGCACGCCCCTCGCAAGTCCCACCAGTAAGTGGAGTATTCTATAATCCTTCCGTCCCGTGCCCGCAGTAGACTTGAGTTATATAACCCTCCGTTCGGTCTGGCTAGTATAGTATCCTTCGCCTATTTGTATTTCTACAATCATGCTTACCAATATGCAACTGACTGAACAGTACAGGCAGGACGGCTTTGCTTAAGACCGGAATGTTACCCCCGCTCGAACTCAAGAACTAAACTCAAGTCATTGATCATTTCCGCTCATGCTTGCTTCCGTTGCCTATCTAAAAGAAGAAAAGATGCACGAGCCACTCTTTCTCTTATATACGCTACGCTATTTGAAGATAGTGATTTGAATGCCTATCCCCTGCCTATGCGCTTGCCTTTACTACCTTGAAGTGGATCTCCTATCTATATTCGACAGCTTGAAGAGGGAAGAAGAAGTAGAGCGAATGCTCGTTCTGTTGGAACTCTCGATCTGATCTTGAAAGAGGGGAAGGGAGATCGATCTCAATCTCTCGAATCCTTCTCTCCTTCCCAACGCTATCTGTCCAAGGGGAAAAGGCTTGCAAACAGTGCAAAGGGTACCAAGCAATCTCGCAAGCTTCAGTTTTCCAGTTCAGAATCCGATGTGAGGAAAAGAATCCTAGGTCAAGGCAGTAGCACGGTACGGGCCCATGTTCTCAGTGCTTAGTGTGAAATGACTTAGTCAAGAGATCGTAGGATACCGGCAAAGGAAGAAGGTGGATACTAGTTTTATTTCGATTCGGAAAAGAAGATGGATAATCTCAATAGTCAAGGTTGGTTTGAAAGAAAAAAATCAAGGTGCGAAGCGAAAGCGCTTGCTAACATGGTTGTTAGTTCAAGAATCCGCTGTGAATGCTACCGATACCGATACCGGAGCTGCTAAACTAAAGGAAGTGAGATGACATAGTTAATGAGGAAGGGGTATGCATCGTTCAAATTCAACTGACTTCCTTTTCCATCTGAGATCGAATGAGGGTCATTCTTTATAGATCAGATCTGCAGCGCTTACTGATTCAATCACAGCCGATACGCATTCAATTGCAAACAGAACACTGGTTAATTGAACAGTTAGCAAATCTGTACCCCTAGCGGCCTATTCTCTAGCAGCTGATTCTAGACCAGCCGATTCAATTGCAGCTACTTCGAAAAAACTGCCTATTATGGCTATGTAAAGGGACCGGCTTCCCAGAAAGGTTAATGCCCTAGGATTGGATTCATCCCCATATGGAACTGGGTGAGGGATTCCCTGAAACCAGAGCAAGAACCTAAAAAGCGATAACAAGCTAAAAGGCGCATCTCTCTAAGCCAAGATCGTCCGCTCCTCAGCAATTGATCCAAAAAGTCCCACAGCTCCTTCTTAGGCGAGCGAAGTGACCTCCGTTGGACGTTGGAAGAAAGAAGCTAATAGAGTCATAGAAGATCCCGAAAGAGGCGAATTGCCAGAAAGTTTATCAAATCCGATCCTTGCATCATCTGATCTCGATCGGGTTAACTCCTAAATTCAGGCAGTGAGCATCGAATAAGCCAATTGACACTCTCGTCCTTACCACAGATTTTTTCTCATTGTTGGCCACCGCAGCAACATCAAAAGCCGGAAATGCTATATCCCTTTGATCATGGTACTATTACAAAGGTGCAACCTCCGCGCCCATTCCTTCTTTCAGGGCTTTCCCCCCATATGTATACTCCTCTCCTTTTCGTCGAGTAAGCAAGTAAACTACCTTCACCCCAGAACTAATAATGGAGAATGGTAATCCAACTGATTTACGACTATACCAGGAATAATTGGCTGCTTAAGACCGGAATTTATCTAACGCTTAACAAGATTCGATTCGCGCTAAAAAAAGACTAAAATGGCTGTACAGGGCCAATCTAGTAGTTTGGTACCTTTGCCATACGGTAGGGCAAGAGACCTGTTCGTGAGCTCGGGAAGTTTGATGAACTACTGGCAAGGTTTCATTTGTAAGCACATCACTTTCGGGCGAGATCCTTACCGCTTGGCGGAACAGAGCGGCGTGGGGCAGATATAAAGGCAGCAACCTGGATTTGACCATAGCGTTGAGCTGGGCCAGCAACCCACAGTACATCGATATGCGTAATTCATTAATTATGTGAGGGCACTTGGGATATCATAAAGATAGTTCTATCCTGTCACTGGCCTCCCATAAGTGACATCGTTCCAGCAGGAGGAAATTGGCGGATGAACAAACATAGAGTGAGTAATATATGTTGTCCGATCTTTCAGACAGATACGACCCTCCAGAGGAGCCATCCCGAAGAGCCGAGAGATGGCATCCTCTTCAATCTCAATCCGCTTCTCTTTTCCTTTGTCCTTGGCTACTGGGGGTTGACGTTCGGGTAGTGTCTTCCCTTTTCTGAGTTGCATCTGGTCTACCACCTTAGGCTTTTCTTCTTATTGTGGGAAGTTAAGCTCTTCATCTGAGTTGCTCCCTAAGCCTACTATGTTACAGGTGCTGGGTCCTCTGTTCGTGAAGGATCCTTGTAGAAATTTGGAGCAAGGATAATGTTCCCCTGATTTATTTTGTTCCGGATCCACGACTTCAAAGTGTAGCAGATCTCGAGAGTGTGACCCAGACGTCTGTGGTAAGGGCAGTAATTTAGATTGTCCGTCATGTCTGCCTGTTCAGGGACGGTGATTGGGGGAAGTTCTAGTACAGCCCTTAAGGCATGGGCAAAGATAATGCCAACCTTCTCTTTTTTGAAGACAAAGTCATCGTCATTCTCGCTGAGATAGAGTCGGCTTTATTTGGCAGAGTAGGCAAAGGAGTTGCCTCTCATCTGCCGGACATCCCTTTCCTTTTCTGGTCATCTAACTTTCACTTTCAAGTCTGTTGGGAACAGGTTTCGCCTTTCTCATCGGGCCTTGGCTTTAGGAGGTTTTTTGGAATGTTCTTGGTAGGACCCCCTTCAATTACCTGCATTAAGAGATTTAGGGGATCCCATTAAACCTGTGAAACATTCCACGTTCTCACTTAAGTTGGCAAGCGCAAGCCCAAACAAAGCAAACCTCCTTTTTCATTTCGGCTGATTCAACCGAGATTGAGTTGCCTTTCCTTTGCTCTTTCTTTGCCCCCTGCCTACTTTCTTCGGATCGTTCTGACGATGCTTATTCTTTTTGATATAACCTCGTCTCAAGGGCCGCCTGCATAGCAATCAATCGTCGTTGGCGCTTCCTACTCCTTCGGCTAACACGAGTGCTCCATTCTCCTTGAATATATCTTTCATCATATTTTGAGTCTTCCTTGCTCTTCCGATGCTAGAACTAAATAGGCTATGCTTGGCGAGATCTCAGCTATCGGGCAAAGAATATCTCCAACTATTACAAGGATTTGAGGTGACCACAGGTTGCTTAGGACAATCAAAAACTCTTTTTTTTGGAAAGGAGGATTTCGGCTTCTTCATTCCCGAGTGCCAATTCGATCTTGCGGTTGAGTTAGTACTCGAGCGAATGAACGTAACCTTCAACCAACCGGCGCTCTCTGCCATTCTTCTATCTCTCTCCACCGACGGGCACCATGCTCAGTTCTACACGGATCTGTTAAACTCAGCTGAGTATACGGATCTGTGGGAACAGCATACCGCCCGACAAGACGCTGAATTTCGAAGCTACTCCCGGTATCAGGAGTATCTTTCATTGGGGGAACGGGCCCGGGTGCTCCAGTCGGAGCGGGATTTACTGTTGCGCCGATTAGGGCGCTAAACTAAGATCCTATTGCTCTAGAATTTATTAATAGAATTCCTCCTTGTTTTTCTGTAGTGCTTTATGTAGTAGTAATGAATAAATCTTTTGGATAAATGCCATTTCCTTTCCTTGCAATGTCCAAGCCAAGGGTTTCCCCGAAAGAGAGAATGCGCTAGGGGACTGCAGGGCAAGTCATCGAATCCAATGCAATGATCACCGTCTTTCGAAACATTGGCAAGTCTGTAACACCGGATTGAATAGCAACCGGCATCCTTTCCTTCTTGCTCTGTGCGTGGATATCTTCTACCAATTCTTGCAAATAACCCATTCTTCCAAAGAGTCAAAAGAACCGTAAGCAAGAGACCAAAATAGGGTTCTACCAGAGCGGAGCGAGGTGTATTCGAGTAAGAGAGTAAGTGCTAGATCCGCGAAACGCAGGTAAGAGATTTATTTAGCAAAAAAAAAAGGGCAAAGAAAACAAAACAGAGAGAAGTTTTTCCTTGAAACACGAGGATAGGGTCGGTCCTGTGGACACTGAAGCATACCATTCAACATAGCCCTCGCGGTCGGTCAAATGCATCTCGAAGAAGTCTCCTCCAGCATTGAAGTGCCTAATCTGATCTCTTAAAGTTTCCAGTAAGCTATATCTAGCAGCTCCACCCGTCCGCGATACATGGAAGGATTGGGGTGGCGGATCAGGAACCGGCTGATAAATCCCAAACTGCCGTAACACTCTCTCACCCAGGTACCACTCGACGTGGTCCAGGTATATCAGCTCCACTCGGGCAAGGAAGTACGGATCAGATATAGCTACAGCTGGCCTAGCAGCGTAAGGCCTATCTCCAAAGGGCCTCCAGGTGATCTACATCCACATAGCATCAATCGGTCATCCACGCAAACGAAGAAGAAAATATCGAAGAAGAACAAGCTTACCTGCGGAGGAGTCAAGGGCTTTAGCGCTCCTGTCGGAAAAACAGCCCCTGGTGATGCATATCGTGGTCCCAGAAGCGGTACGACCACCTCATCCCTATAGCTTAAGGTGGAACTTACAAGCTTCTCATTGACCTCAATTGTAAGCTTAATTCGAAAGACAGCAAAGAAATTACTACTAGTGTAAAGTGTCAAAGAGAGGATTCGGTATTCTCAATGGCACATCTGCAACATCCGATTCGTGAACAGACGCTTCTCAGCATAAAGAATGGAATGGCAAGACGGAAAGCTAGTCTTCTTACCGCTCCGTCGGTCCTTCAAACCCGGAAATTGTAGACAAGAGTGAGCAGAGAAGAGCTTTGATTGCTAATCCACGCGGAAAGGCTGTTTATTACGAATCATGTGCAAATGCAATCAGGCATTCCATAAGAGCCCATTCTCTGATAAAGAACCTTGCTTGCCTTACTAGCTCTATTGTTATGAGCATGTCCCACTAGTGGATTCAGTCCCTTCCTTATAGCCTTGCTGTCCAATCTTTTCTACAATCCTTTCTTTCTTCTGGGCATCAATCCCATGTGAACAAAAAGGCATTTGCTTTGTCCAATTCCTCCCTAACGCCCTACTCTATTCCTCAAGTCCCACAGGGCATTCTTCCACTGGCCATTTGAAAGATGAATCTCTACCTTTTGAATAAGGTGCCTAGCCTTAGCGGATTCCTCCTTCTAAGAGGGAAAGTGCTAACACCGCTAATGCCGCATCCACAGGATAAGCATTCATTTACCTTTCAATACCTTTCAAAGAGGGTTTATCCCGCAGCATCTAAAGTATGCTACAAAGAAGCATGAAAGGGCTATGCGCAATCAAGACATTCAATAGCAAGCGCCATCAACAGACATGGAAAAAGAGCAAGCCAAGACTTGAACAAGAAAGCTGGACTTGGTGGGTAAAACCTCCCTTGGGTACGAAGGTAAGCCATGTCACATCACCATTCCTGGATTCGGGCAATGGGACAGGTTCACCCAATAAGGGAAAAAGGAAAAGGAAAGGAATGTAATAGAATAGGCGCGTTGGTTGGCCCTATAAGAGAAGAGATCGAACCTAAGAGCAGAGAAAGCAGCTGAAACCCGGAAATCCCCACTCGCTTCATTCTATGCTTGAAAGGATCAGGGACAGAGGGACAGACGGAAGTCGATACAAGCAGAATGACTAACCAAAGTACGTTCAGTTTCATCACCTGGGCCGGACCGAAAGCGGAAGCCTAGCACTAAGTTCAATCTCCAGCGACAACGGTCCCAAATGCCTGTCCTCCTCCAAGAGCATAGTCTTTTAGTGCTTTCTTCTTCATTTCGAGATGCCTGAATCAGGTACCTAGTCTGATAGCTAGTTGTTAAGTTGCGAAGTAAGTCGAGTAAATTTACCTTCTTAAAAGACCATGCCGGGCAGCCGAAAGTCGCGATTACAGTCAGGTGTCCTCCTTTCTCCATCCTTGTGCACGAGCTTGAAGCAATTCGAAGAGGAGTAGAAGAAGCTCTGAGATTCATGTTATCTTATTCAATCCTTTCACTCTAAGGAAAAGAAAAGTCCTACTAGATAGAATAGAAAAACCCTTCCCTTATCCTTAGAACTTATAAGTAGGGCAAGCTAAGGTGATTCCTTAACTTCGTCGAAGAAAGTGAGAGAATGGTTATGAACGTCCGCTGTGGAGACTACTAAGGAAAAGGTAGTAGGCCAAACTAGCCAAGGCTAAGGAGACAGTTCATACTATAGCCATAGTACCGTAATTCTTCTGAGTATAAGCATGAGTGTTCGCCTACTTTTGAGTCTGGCTATTAGAGCTGTGTAGTAAAGACTGAGCCACATATTTTAGTTGTTTGACATTGGTCGGGCGAGCTAGCATCTTTCTCTTCTATTCAATTCCGAACCTTACTTCGCTGGATTCTTAACTCATCCAGCTTTTAGATTTAGATCCCCCTCGACAAAGCCAAACTAAGAAAGCGTAGCAGCGATTGAGCGTACAGATCAATTCGTCACTAGAGTAACCTCCAACGGTAATTTATCCCAACCATAAACGGAAGCCCTTTAAAGTAAAGTTAAAGTCCACTACCGCATCAGGAGCAATAGCACGGCATGAGAGAGACTTCCCGCAGCCAAAGAAAGAAAACAAGACTTTTTTCATTCTCCGCTCGGACGAAGAACCGGCAAATCGAGTATGGAATTAGAGCTCGGGCGGGGCATCAACCACAGCACAGGTTGCGGACCTATCGAGATGCTTCCTTGCAGAACCCAACAAGGGCTGTAACTCAATAGAGTGAGTGGGAAACCTTGTAAACGCGAGCAGGAGAATAGAGATCGGTCTGTCTTGTCTTAGACCAGCCCTACTCCACCCATCTTGACTATCTTGAGCTTATTCATAAGCTTGGGGCTACTTTTAATTTTATGCTTACTACAAGGGCTTCCAGCACTAATTCCTACGCTTAATCGGGTCTCATAGCCCCTGTGACCTTCACTTCACAGCCTGATTAATGCGCTAAGCGCACTTCTATGGCCCTTCGTCGAGCTAGAGTTTCTTTCTCAGGATGTGCCTTTATCTTCACCGGTGGATTGGCAAACTTATTGTGAACTTTTGTATGCGATTCCTGCTGTTCGTTACCAGTGAGTGTAGCATTGATTAGTTATATAGTCTTGAGAAATGGTTGAGCATCTTGTATAATAATATAAAAAAATGTCGAGCATATTTTCGCTATGCTATGCTAGCTTCTTTGATTCAGAGCGAGTTTCAAACTATAGGGTAGGGGCTCTTCCCGCGCTATTGCAGACGTACTTAGCTTAGCTAGTTTAGGCTTCTATCGCGCGGCGAAAAAGACGGGGTTTTAAAGCTAGAGACGTTCAATTCATGCTTTTTTATGATAGCTATTTAATCTTGTTAGTTAATCCATGCCATGGTCGCCCCCGTCACAAAGTTGCTAATGGCTTTCGGTATGCCGTGGGCACGAAAGGGTCTCAACTGGTGTAGGGTTCTCGTCCCACAGACCCCATTTCGTGGGCTCGCTGGGCCCTCCAGTTTTTCCGATCCCTCTCTTGACTCGCAAGACGCGCTTTACTCACCATAGAATATAGAATAGATCGAGGAAGCAAAGCAACCATTGCCTGCTTGTCAGGCTAGATTCCATCCGATCTTGTTTGACTGCTTATATACATAATTAGTTAACCCTTCCAAATAGCCCAGAAAATGATAGCCATCAAAAGGCCTAAGCCCATATAGCCTCGGCCTGTCAAAATGATGTTCAGCGGTCTCTACCCAAGTAGCTGTGGCCCATGATCCAAAGGACCCGCAACCAGTCAATCATGCTATCCTTACCTTTCAACCAACCCCTTCGATTCCGCTTCTTGCTATAACAGAAAGACTTGTCGGAAATCTGGTTGGTCCAACCAAGAAAGGCACGGGAGTCTTTGGGCATTGCTTGGACTAAGTACAGCTTGAGTCGAGGTAAGGGGCTCGGCAGTGTGGAAGCAGATGACTAAACTAAGTCTCGTTGTCCCACATAACGGAGTACAATCTTTCCTTTTGTTCTTTCGTATCGAACTTAAAGAAAATGTGGTTTCCCCGATTGTAGTGCGCCACCTGAAGCTCGTCCACCCTCCCTAGCAGATTTTTACAAAACCCAACGGTTGCCTTATCGAGCGCTAACGGTTCGATGCGCTCGTAAAAGGTGCTGTCGGGAAGGGTGCGCTTCCGCCCAATATTCATGAGAATCCTCAACTCCCCTTCTACATGGGCACGAAGGGGTTCGGGCGCCTTCTGCTCGGCCGGGAGATCGAGAGCTAATTCCCACTCGAGTTTGGGAAATGAGGTAGAGGTGGATGCTTCCGCATCTGCCCCTGTGGGCAAGACCATATTGGCATTAGCCATAAAGGGCGTTAGGAGGGCCCTTACCCCCCAAAAACAAATAAAACAAACACTTCCGGGGCAGCCCATCTTTATTAATAAAGCCGAGAGGGCCCGGCTCCCCAAAAGTGTTGCCCCGTGTGAAACTGTATCCATGAAATAGTCTTTTAAACCCAATTCTTTCGAAATTAAATACAAAAAGAAAAAGATAATGAGAAGAAATAGAAAAGAAATGAGCCGAATGCGCTGTGACTTTAAAATAGGAAGATGAGGAGATAACGGGCGAAGGATATTCATGGTTGGCTTTTACAGTATCTATAGAATGAGCACTGTGAACTATCTGCTTCAAAAAGATAGTTGTAAGAATGAAAGTTCAACCTCGATCGGAATACAGATGAGATCAAAAAGGCCAACGACTGGAAGCGGGAGTCCAGCTCAGCGGACTATTGAGCAGCGTGGTATTGACACATTCGGGGTCTTGGTAAGAGAGCGAGAGGTAATATTGCAGAAGTGCTGATTCGCTTGGAAGAATGGAACAGGAACAGATAGGATAAATAGGCGGGAACGCTCCCCCCAAAAAACCAAAGAAAAGGCATATAACTCTAATTATAAAAACACAAAAAAACTTTAACCAAAATTATAATTAATACGACTAATCGCATTAGTTTCAGCCCTAAGAAAAGGATGACCAGTCTCGGAAGTTCCCTAATAAGAAACAAAAGTATTCCAGTTGGAATAAAAGTTTTTTTTAGTAGTTTCATTAATCCTTTTTTCATGATAGGTAAGGCAAAGCGCTTTCTTTTAAGAATGTATCTGGTTCCATCTTTCTTTCGTTAGTTAACCCACCTTTTTCTAAAAGGGATTGTAGTAATTCAGGTTTTACACTTTTTGGAATGGCTCTCTCATATTGAGAGATTCTGTCCAGTGGCATTCGATCACAGAATCCATTGACAGCTGCATAAATGACTAGAATTTGTTTTTCAATTGGAAGTGGTGCATATTGTGGTTGTTTCGGTACTTCTGTAAGCCTTGCACCTCTATTGAGTAATGCCTGAGTCGCGGCATCAAGGTCTGACCCAAATTGAGCAAGGGCGGCCACTTCGCGATATTGTGCCA
>OGJT01000310.1_pt1 | contig 28471 bp, 40 predicted proteins | sample 1572331 | NCBI WGS metagenome assembly OGJT01 (sample SAMEA2582094, study PRJEB24529) | metagenome | biome: Human gut stool | place: China | collected 2011
ATTGTGAAAACTGAACATACTATACAAAATGAAATACGGGTGGCCTTAACCGAAAATGGCTATACGGTATTTCGGGCAAATGTCGGAAAAGTAAAAACCGCAGATGGCAGATGGTTTGATACGGGATTACCGAAAGGCCATCCAGATTTATACGGTTTTAGACCCGATGGGAAAATATTTTACATCGAAGTAAAAAACGCAAACGGTCGAGCGAGACCAGAACAGAAACAATTTATCAAAACAGTTAAAGCGCGTGGCGCACTTGCAGGTATTGCACGTAGCGTAGAAGATGCGCTGGCAATCGTAAAGGAGACAAACCATGAATAAAAAAATCATTTTAGCAACAGTCGCAACAATCGCAGCAGCCGGAGCGGTACAAGGAGTATATGCGGATGAAGTACAAGGAGCAACTACAACAGGAGATGGCGCAAGCGCAGTTACAACTGCAGGAACTGGACAAAACGGAACAGAAAAAAATGAAGCAACGCAGGCTGATAAACAACCAACTGCTAAAACTACAAATGCAGAAGCAGGAAGCGAAAGCAACAATCCAGACCAATCGGGAAATGCTACACAATTTACAAAAGATGGGACCGATATTCAAGTAACCAATCCAGAGGTAGAAATCGACCAATCAAAAGGCACAGGGAAGTACCAAGGCTTTACGGTTGAGTATAAAAACGTGCATTTTCCAGATGATATGACGATTAACGAGGGCGATAAGGTTAAATTTACACTCCCCGAAGAAGTGAAATTCCAGACTAACTTTGACTTTGACGTATACAATCCCGAAAAACAAGTGGTTGGTAAAGCTACTACAGATACAGCAAGCAATACAGTTACTACTGTATTTAACAACTACTTCAAAGATCATCCACTTAATAAGCAGATGAGCCTCAAGCTGGATGCTATATGGACTGACAAAGTAGAATCGGGTAAACCAGTAACAGCTAACTTTAACGGTACGCTAGTTACTGCACAAATTGGGGCGGAGCAGGTTATTGGTAAAGACGAACTCATCTCGAAATGGGGAAGTCAAGACGAAAAAGACCCAACCATCATTAATTGGACTGCTCGTGTGAACTATGCTAAACGTGTGTTGAACTATGTAACTATCATCGATGAGATGAGCGAGAATCAAAAGTTGGTAGATGATTATTTTGAAATCAAGAACATTGAAAGTGTAGATCCGTGGATTGATAAAGGATCAGCTATGGATTTAGTAAAATCAATTAGCAAGTCTGAACATGGATTTACAATCAAGATGGATCGTCTTGATCGTATGATTTATGTTAACTACAAAACTAAATTGACTAACACGGTTAAAGATAGCGTGAACCCAACCAATAAGATTGAGTTAAAAGCTGAATCTGACGGTGCTGTTTCATATAGTTATGTACAGTTGGTCGGAGGTCGTGGTGATGCCAGCGGTGAGAATAAACCAGTATGGGAAATTCCAAATGACGCTCCGAAATACGAGAAACCATCTATCGACTTAAACGATATTCCTCTTATGCCTCCTGCTCCGATTGTAGAAATTCCAGAGTGGAAAGGTGGAACGATTCCATTTGATGCACCTCAACTCGATAAGCCAGAGTGGTCTGGAGGAGTTGTACCATTTGACGCTCCGATTTTGGATAAACCAGAAATCAATATCGAAGATATTCCATTGTTACCACCAGCTCCAGTTTTGGACAAACCAGAGCTTATTATCGACTTACCAAAACCAAACACACCTACAGTTACGATAGATAAACCTAGCATTCCCGTTGAAATCAATTCTAAGCCGTCTAAAACGACCGTAGAGCCTCAGAAAGAGCAAGTGAATGTTATTTATCAACCGACTAAAACAAACGCTCACACGCTCCCTAATACGGGCACAGAAAGCAGTCTTGTATTATCATTCGCTGGTATGTTTATCTTGGGTGGTATGGCACGGATTGCATTAAAGCATGAGGGTGAATAATGTCGCTGATAGATCAATTCTTTGAGGAATATGACAACCTCATGAAAAGATACGGTGGTGTTAGTAATTTCTTTACTATCCTTGGCGATAAACGTGTGAGTGGATATATCAACCGCTCACGTAGAGATGGCACGATGCCACCGCCTACGCAATTAAAACGCTTTGAGAATTACATGGATAACCAATTCTTATTAGAGTGTATGCAATATTACGGTGATAACTATCCAGAGAAGATGACCATTAAGATGGACATGGCATTAGATGAATTTCTTATCAAACATCGCCCGAAAGGCAGACGAAAGAAACGTGAATTATCCGTACAGTTAACGCTAGAGCGAGCATGGGCGCTAGGTGCTTAATGTAAGACTGGCAGATTGTAACAGGTCTGTCAGTCATACCTCACAAACTATAAAATAAGACACTGATACCGAAGCGAGTGGGGCGCTTCAAACTGAATCGTGATAAAACTACTGGTTTTATGCCTTAACACACGATTCAAAATTGTATATCAACCTATAAATAAATAAAGGAGAGTCCTTTCTTTAAGAATTTACATACACGGAATCTGATATACGTTCCAAACGATCAACACAAAATACCATGGCATGGTAATGATGATAGTTCAGAGCAGTGTTGTTGATCCACTGCGGGTTATGACGGTCGAGGGTTGGAAGCCTCGGAAGGTTCGACTCCTTCTATGGCCTTTAGGACGGGTGCATAGTTTTTTGTTACATTTTTTACTGCTATCGACCCGTCCCGATAGCTGGCCAGTTGTAGACTCCTTTAGATGGTGCGACCCCATTCACTGGCCATTGCTCACTATAAAATTAGAAAGGCCCTCTAATCTAGTTTTTCTGAAAAAGGGGAGCAGAGCAACTCCCCTATTTTAGTAAAGTAGATAGAGATTATTATGGATATTGATTTAATCAAGCGATCAATTCGACTGGATCGACAGCGACTACAAGACACGAGTAGCGATCTGCTCATACAAAAAAACATTGGTAAAACAGCAGTGATTGGACGATCACGAGCAATCAAAGAAAGGATTAATAAAAAGTTTATGGAATTAGAACACGAATTAGTAACGTTAACCAAGAAATGGTTTATTGACCGGGATATCACGCAGGGAGATGTTTTTAAACAGACGCTCAAGCTATTCGAGGAGATGGGCGAGTTATGCGCTGGGTATGCCAAACAAAAAGAACAGCTCACGAAGGACAGCATCGGAGATTGTGCCGTGGTTGTCGTGGGTCTTGCAATGATGATTGAACTTGATCCGGTTGAGATCATGACTAAAGCAGTAGAAGCGAGAAAGGGCGATATTAAAGACTGCTTCGAGTTGATGATTGACAATGCCAGCGAATTTCAGTTTTCGCGCAAGTTAGAAGTTAAAATAAACGCTAAGTTTAACCTTTTGAGAATCGTAAGCTATTTAAAAGCTATCGCGCATAAATTAGGTTATGACTTCGTGGATTGTTTTGAACTAGCTTACAACGAAATCAAAGACCGGAAGGGTCGCTGGGTCGAGGGGAGCTTCGTAAAAGAGGAGGACTTGGAAAGTGAACCGGATTAAGGAATTAAGAAAACAACGTAAGCTAAGCCAGAAGACCTTGTCTGAAAAGATTGGTGTAAATATTAGAACTGTACAACGTTGGGAACGTGGAGAGGGTGTGATGAAACCTCCAACAGCAGAGGGTGTAGCAAATTTCTTTGGAGTTAGTGCTGGGTATCTTTTGGGGTATTCACAAAAGCCGGACATTCCAGAGAAAGAAGGACTACAACTTTCAAAGTGCCAACAGTACCTACTGAAATTAATTAGCATTAAAGCATCTTTGCTACGCGAACAAGAAGAGATAAGTGCGCAAGACTTGAGCAATATTAAGAAAGAAGCCAGAAGCTTATATGAGGATCTGGTATGGATGCAATTTGAAGCAGAAGAAAGAGAAGGTTAATAATGGATAAACAAGAGTTGATTGAGTATTGTGAGTCTTTGAAAAGCAATTTAAATAAGTTTATAAACGGAATTGATGTAAATAAGATTATCAAAATGATCAAACAACTAGACGAACCGCAAAAAGTAACAGTACCGCAGTTTGTGGCGGACTATATCGATTTTAAAAAAACATACGATTTTCATGTTTATGGAGCGATGAGAGAGATTGAAAATCATTACGATAAGAGAGTACCTGAGTGGTTTTATGAAAATAATATCGAAACATTCGTTCGAGCTTGGCTTGACGGATACGAGGTCGAGGAAGAGAAGAAATTTGCAGTCAAGTTAACAAAGACACAGCAATACTTATATTGCATAGATAATGACTTTACTTTTGTAACCTATGTTAGACCAGATGACAATCCCCGACTTTATCACACCCGCAAAGAGCTTGAACAAGCTGGCTTTGGATGGATTTTTTCTTGTGAAGGAATAGAGGTGGAAGAAGTTGAATGAAGAATGGAAGACGATTTTAGAGGCTCCAGACTATGAAGTATCTAATACTGGAGAAATTAGAAATAAAAAAACAAAAAATAGCGTAAAGACAAGAATTGTGAAACGTTTTGGATACGTGTTAGTAAATCTTCAAGTCGGAATAAAAGGAGAGAGAAGGGGAAGGAGTTTTAGGGTTCATAGGTTGGTTGCCAAAGCATTTATCCCCAACCCAGATAATTTACCACAAATTGATCATGTAAATGGTATTAAGACAGATAATAGAGTAGAGAATTTGGAGTGGGTAACAGGTAAAGAAAATACAGCAAGAGCCTTTAAAAAAGGTTTAGCTAAGATATCTAGCAGTGAACATATGAAAGCTATGACAGACAAAACAAAGAGGGCGTGCATAATTGTAGATGCTTTAGAAAATAAAAAATATTTTTTCAACACACGAAGAGAAGCTAGTTTTTTCTTTGGCAAAAGCTATTCTTGGGCGACAACTTTGATAAAAACTGGCGTAGGAAGTAAAGGAAGATATTATGGATATGATGTTTGACAACTGGGTGTTTGATTGTGATGGTATGGAAGTTAAGGAGGTGCAAGGTGATTCCAAGATTTAGAGGGTTATCCATTGACGAAAACAGCAAAGGTAAAATGCAATATGGTTATTTGATTGTAGATGATAACCAAGCTTTTATTATTAATGAAGTGGTAGAAGCTAATGAACAATATATCACTATTGGATCTTGGTGTCCTATAGATTTAAAAACAGTAGGACAATCCACAGGAGTCAAAGATAAAAATGACAAGGAAATCTTCAAGGGGGATATTTTAGCACTTGAAACTGATGAGGAATTGATTAATGTGGAGGTGTTCTGGGATGAAAAACATACATTATTTATGGTTGCGTCAAAGAAATACCATGAAAAAGCACCACTAGCAGAACTACTAGATTATAATTCGTATCCGTTTAAAATCATCGGCAACATTTACGAAAATCCTGAATTGTTGGAGGTAACAGAATGAGTTATGATTTGGAAATATTAGCAAAAATAGAAAATGGAGATTATATTTGCATTGCAGAACCCAAATATAGTTCTCCAACCTACAATCTTGGAAGAATGTTCAGAGTTGCCATGAATTGGGATTTTAACCAAAACACAACATACAATGTTGCTGACATTTTAGATAATATCTCCCGTGGTATATCTGAGTTAGAATGGTATCCAGAGAAGTATACTCAGTATGAACCTGAAAACAAATGGGGGACAGTCAGCGGAGCATTGGAAGTTTTGAAGTCGTTGAAAGAGTGTATTTTAGAACAGGATATTGATACGAATTATTTATATATGAGGTGGTAATATGAAACGACCAAACAGATACCCATATACAAAGAACCAATGGGAAGAAGAAACAACACTAGTATGTTGTGGTGATGACCACCTTAAACTAAGAACAGAGTGTAATAGAATTACAGGCGAGGTGAAGAAATGAATTACAAAGTAACAGCAAACGGTAAAGAAATAGAGTATGGTGCATTAGTTGAAAAATCACGTTTTTCAGCCGAAGAATGGTCTGCCATTTATGCTGAGATCGTTAAACAAAATCAACCAGAAGTTTTTGAACGTAAAAAGTTAGACAGTGATTACATCGATGCATTTGGTGCTCTAATTGCTCTTGAAGAACGTTATGAAGCGTTGCTTGAATTGTTGCCGCAGGATGAGTTCTCTTACGCTGGCACACATCCAAAATGGGTAGCTGATGCAGTCGCAGAAAATACCTTAAACAAGTCGGATGTGATCTGTGATGTATCTGATATGATTGAAAGATGCGGAAATATAGAAGAATTAAAAAATGAACTAATAGAGTATTTCGGAGTAGACCAATGACCCTACAAAACTTTATATATCTACTATTTGCAGCAGTCTGGCTCTCTGGTCTGATATGGGCTGGTGTGATTGCTTTTAAAAACAGGAGTGAAAATGATGATTGGGGACGAAAGAATGGTAGAAGTTAACTGTAGGAAGTATGAAACTCTCACAATAGGCCTCGAAGATGATAATTGGGAGTATTTAAAAAACGGTGGGGAGCTTCTATTTCCTTACAAGAAAATTAATCGAGTAATCGTGCTGAAACATAGATAAGGAGGAAATGATGAATAGAATATTTTACACAATCCTCGCATCAGTATCGCTGGTGTTTATGATCGTGTGCATTAATCTCAACGCACGGATCGAAAGTCTTAATAAACGTGTGAGCGATCTGGAATGGACGGTACAAGAGCATGAACTGTCTATCCAGCGGTTGGCAGAGAAGAATAATGCGCAAGATGTGATTTTAAATAAATTAAACAGTGAGTATCAGATGCGTGAGAGACAACGGGCGGAAGAGCTGAAAGAAGTGGCAGATTTGAATGGAGTTGGTGGATAATATGATTAGAGCGAAATTATTTAAAGACAAAGACAAGGTAAGTGATAAGTATTATGATGTTGCTGAAAGAGTAGAAGATTTTATCAATGACAATTCGATCAATGATGTGATTAGTGTTGTTAAAATTGCAGACGCAGACCGTGTACTACTTGGTGGTGCTAAACTTACTTATGCTACCGATATACTACTTATCTATCGTGAGGGTGACGAATGAACATAGCAAGTAGACTATCTGCATTAAAGTATATTGATATTAAAATCAAATCCAAACGGCAGGAGATCGAAAACCTCAAGTCTGCTATTTTAAAGGGGCAGGTATATTCTGATGAACCAAAGGGGAGCAAGCGTGGAAATGCTACGGAAGATTTAAATATTAAAATCATAGACGGGGCTGAAAAGATTCGTGCTGAGATTAATCAGCTCATGGAAGAACGCACGCGCCTTATTAATGCCATAGAAGATTTAGATGACCCGCTTGAGAATATCGTACTGAGATTGATGTACGTTAATGGATACTCATGGCAAGAAACCAAGAGAGAATTGAATTATTCTCATGCGACAATCCAAAGAGCAAGAGCGAAAGCGATTGAGCATTTAGTTATTAAAGATGAACCAACCTTTAACAAATGATACACATAAGCTGATAATATAGTATACAGAAAGAGATCCGTAAGGCAGCAGAAACGTTCGCAAGCCTAATTGTTTTGTCTCCTTATTTAGTACCAATGATCTGCAATAGCTTTGTGGATCTCTTTTGTTATTTTAAAAGGTGATAACATGAGACCACAGAAGCTAACAATGTCAAGAGGTAAGAGAGTCTTATCTGATTATGGATCAAGGCAAGACGAGTATAAAGAGTACAATCGTATGCGATGGAAGTACGATCGAGAAGCCAAAGCATTTTATAATTCGAAAGAATGGAAAGCATTATCTCGATTGGTTCTGCTTGAGAATGATTATGTTTGTGAATATTGTGGAGACGAAGCAACAATGTCAGATCATGTGATTCCATTGAAAGCTGATTGGAATCGAAGATTAGATAGAACGAATCTGAAAGCAAGTTGTAAAAGATGTAATGATAAGAGAGCAATTCTCTATCGTAACAATCTATTGTGATTGTCATTCGTGTCAACCGACTGAACCCTACTGCGGGTCTTGGGTGAACGAAGATAAAAAGAAATGGGGTTAACGTTCGGAATTTACCCCCGCAATTTTATGAACGGGGCTATATGGTTCGTGATTTAAAGGACGCGGCCTCTTTTGTACGAAAAATTCCGTTTTTGAAAAGTCATTTGAGTAAAGGAGGTGTCAATATGGGACGAAAAATGAAGCTGGTAGCGACTACTAAAAGCCACTTAACCAAAGAAGAGAAGATCGCACGCAAGAAGATTGAGGACAAGGCTTCCGATGGTTTAGAAGCACTGCAGATAACACCACCCAAGCACTTCGATGCGATCGCTAAAGCGGAATACAAGCGCGTGATTAATGATTTGCGAAAGCTACCCCTCAGAAATCTTGATAGAGCGATTTTAGAAACATACTGTACGTGGTATGCGGTCTACAAAGAAATCTCTCGCGGATTGCAGAAAGAGGGATATGTATACGAGACTAGCAGTGGTAAAGTCTTACCGAATAAGATGCTCTATAGTCTCGAACGTGCGACTACTAACTTAACACGGGCAGCATCACAACTTGGTTTGACCGTGGACAGTCGAATGAAGTTATACGTTCCACAAGTGGAAGAGAAGAAAACCAGTATATTTGATAAGTTTGGAGGATAACACCTCCTTTTTATTTTAGGCCGTTGGTGTAGAGGCAACATGACAAGTTCCAACCTTGTGGTCGTGGGTTCGATTCCTACACGGTCTGTATTTTGTCAGAAAGGAGGATTGAAACAATCGTAGATAAGAAATATCAAGATGTAGCTTATGAGTACGCTAAAGAAGTGCTGGACGGCAAGCGTAGAGTGAGTGCAAAAGTCTATAAGGCTTGCAAGCGACACATGAGAGATTTGGAGAATATTCCCAATAGCGACTACGACTACTTTCCAGATATGGCGCAAAACCCGATTGACTTTATTGAAATCCTCCCAGATGTCAAAACTGGCAAGCCTTATCCACTAGCAGAATTTCAAAAGTTTATCATTGCTAGTCTGTACGGCTGGCGCAGAAAATCAGATAAGACTATCAGACGTTTTAGAAAGGCTATGATATCCCTTGCCCGCAAGAATGGTAAGACAATTCTTGTCGCTGGTATCTTGCTTTATGAATTTCTGTTTGGTAGGAATCCTGCGATGTCACGACAACTATTTTGTACTGCAAACGATAAAACACAGGCAAAAATTGCGTTTGAGATGGCACGTAAGCAGTTAGATGCTTTGCGGGCGCAAGATGAAGATGTCCGTAAGGCTACTAAACGAGTTCGTGAGGAATTACGTAACTTGGTAGATGAATCCTATATACGACCACTTTCCCGCGACACGGGGGCGGTCGATGGATTTGAACCGTATGTAGGTGTTTTAGATGAGTTTGCAGCATCCAAAACAAATGAAATGATCGAGTTACTTGAATCTGGTCAAGGGCAATTGGACAATCCATTGATTTTGATTATCTCAACCGCTGGATTTGATTTGAACGTACCAATGCACACGATCGAGTATCCATACATTGAACGGATTTTAAATGATGAAATCACAGATGATGGATATTTTGCGTTTATCGCTGAACAGGATAATGAAGAAGAGATCAAAGATGAAGCTAACTGGATTAAGTCAAACCCTATTTTAGAAGTTGAAGCGCTCTATGATAACATGATTGACTATCTGCGAACACGCAGAAAAGTATCACTTGAGACTGGTACAGTGAATGAAGTGCTGGTTAAGAACTTCAATATGTGGCGACAATCATCCGAAAGCTCATATATGGATAAAACGAGCTGGCAACAAGCCAAACTCGATGAAAAGCCAAATACACGCAAGCGCAGAGTTTGGGTCGGTGTAGACGTGGGGAAAGTTAACGACTTGTTTGCTATATCCACGATGATCCAGATGGACGACTATTGGTTTTGCGATAGTTTCTCCTTTGTAGCTACTAAATATGGACTAGTTGCTAAAGAAAAACGTGATGGCGTGTCCTATACCAATTTAGAACGTATGGGAGAATGTGAGATCACTACACTCGAAAGTGGTGTGATTGATGATGAGCGTGTCCTTGAGAAGTTGGAAGAAATGATCTATATGAACGAATGGGAGTTACAAGCGATATGCTTTGACCCATACCAATTTAGCTCATTAATTGCAATGATCGAGAAACGACATCCAGAATGGCCACTAATCGAAGTAAGACAAAACACAATGGTATTGAATATGCCAACCAGACAACTACGTGATGAAGTCTTAAAAGGCACTATCAAGCACGCTGGGAATCAACTACTTACTATGGCTATAAATAATGCGCGTGTCAAGGTTGATAATAACGGTATGCGTATTGATAAGGATAAGAATAGCAATAAAATTGATCCACTAGATGCCCTTTTAGATGCTTATGCAGTATGCTACCTTGAACCATTTGACGGGTCTGGTTACTGGACGAACGAGAAAATATTGGGAGGAGGTAGCCTATTTTGATCCTACTGAAATATATACACACAATCCTATTGCTGATCGGCATAGGATTTTTAATTTACGGTCTTTTCTTGGTAAATCCAGTGGTTGGATTTATCTCAACTGGATTGATCCTAATTATTTTAGCGATTTATATTGATCGGGGAGGTGCGCAATGAAGAAACGAATCAAAAAGAAATACGAGCTACTGGAACGTATTGAGTATTTAGAGAATGACTTCTTTAAATTTACGCAAGACACAGTAGATGTCATTGAAGTTTTAGGGAATCGGATTAAACAACTCGAACGTAAGCATAAAAAACATTGATTTCAATGGATAGAAAGGAGGTGAGATTATATGAGTTTCTTTCAACCATTGGGATCAACCAAACCCTCTTATGATGATTACATTTCGTCCGTGTTATCTGGCAACTACTCCCCAGAATACACTGGAATTTCTGCATTAAAGAACAGCGATATCTTAACCGCAGTAACCATCATCGCTGGGGATATCGCACGATTCCCACTATTGAAGAAAGATTTTACGGGGAATATCGAGCAAGATGCAGATTTGAACTATCTCTTAAATGTTAAATCAACTGGTAACGTGTCAGCACGAACGTGGAAGTTCGCCATGACCGTTAACGCGATTCTAACAGGGAATTCGTTTTCTCGAATCTTACGAGATCCAAAGAGTGACAAGGCACTTCAATTTCAATTCTATAGGCCGTCTGAAACGACCGTAGAAGAGACGAATAACCACAAGCTAATATATACCTTCCGTGACCGTTTAACGGGCAAGGCGATTGAATGTAAAGCGGAAGATGTCATTCATTGGAAGTTCTTTAGCCACGATACCATTTTGGGGCGATCTCCTTTGCTATCACTTGGCAGTGAGATCAGCTTGCAAGATGGTGGGCTGAATACTTTGATTAAATTCTTCCGTGATGGATTTTCTAGCGGAATTATCAAGCTAAAAGGCGCTCAACTGAACGGTGAGGCACGTAAGAAAGCCCGTATGGACTTTGAGAAGATGCGTGAGGGTTCGACTGGTGGCAGTCCTTTAGTATTTGACGATACACAAGAGTATACACCACTAGAAATTGATACGAATGTCTTGCAGTTGATTACATCTAATAACTTTACGACTGCTCAAATTGCGAAAGCCTTGCGAGTGCCAAGTTATAAGTTGGGCGTGAACAGCCCTAACCAGTCCGTGGATCAGTTAGCGAAAGACTACGTTACAAACGACTTGCCGTTTTATTTTGACGCTATTTCAAGCGAACTCGCTCTCAAAGTACTTAACGATGAAGAACGCAAGAAATACAAGATCGACTTTGACACTCGAAGCGTGACAGGTCGCAACGTGGATGAAATCACGAAGTTGATTATTAACCAAGTCATCACTCCCAACGAGGGGCGCGTGGAACTTGGGAAAGAGCGTTCGTCTGATCCTAACATGAACCGTTACCAATCCAGCTTGAACTATGTATTCCTTGATAAGAAAGAGGAATATCAAGCAATGAAAGGGGGTGAGAATGAAAATGGCAAAGAGAATCAAGATGAAAGGGCCACTAATTCCGAATAATAGCCAAGAAGCCTACGACTACTTTGGCTTGGAAGCAGTAAGTGCTAAATCTATCACAGATGCCTTCCCAGAAGATAATGGCGACATCGTTTTGGAAGTTAATTCAAATGGTGGACTTGTCACAGTTGGTAGTGAAATCTATACAGCTTTAAAAAGCTATTCTGGGAATGTGACTGTAGAAGTGACTGGAATGGCTGCGAGTGCTGCAAGTGTAGCGATTATGGGTGCTGATAAAGTTCTTATCAGTCCAACAGCACAGATCATGATCCACAAGGCGCTTTATGGTTATGTATCTGGCAATAGTGATGATCTGGACAAAGCATCTAATGCGCTAAAATCAAGCGATCGAGCTATCGTTAACGCTTATGTAGCTAAAACTGGCTTATCAGAAGAAGAAATTCTTGACATGATGAGAAATGAAACCTATATGTCAGCTAGTGAAGCGGTTGAAAAGGGTTTTGCGGATGAAGTGATGTCCTTTGATGATGTTGGAGCAGTAGCAAGTCTTGAAAATGGATTGTTACCGCAAGCTGTTATCGATGACTTTTACTCACGGAAGAAATCGAACGCAAAAGAAGCTCAAGCGATGTTATTTGAGCTGGAAAAAGAGGCCATCTTAAACGGCCTTTAAAGGAAAGGGGAATATACCTAAATGTTTGATGAAAAAATCAAAGAATTGGAAGCTAAAATCGCTGAAACTAAAGCAGAGATCGAAACTGCTACAAGCGATTTGAAAGCTAAGTTGGAAGATAGCGCAAACGCTGACCTTAACGAAGCGAAAGAAATGCGTGCGTCTATCGATGCTAAGAAAGAAACTTTGAACACATTAACGGAGGATTTGAATTTGTTTAAAGAAATGAAAAACGAACCACAAACTGCTGAAACTCATGCAGTCCAAACAGAAGAAAAAACAATGCGTGAAGCAGTAAATGAATGGCTTCATTCAAAAGGTGCTGTAGCATCTAAAGAATTGAAATTTGAAGGCAAAGAATTGATCGTTCCTATGAACGCAGCGGTTGATCCTGTTACAGATGGATTCAAGAAAGTTAACTCTAAACCAGTTACTAGCGAAGAAATCGTTACTACACCACTTCGCGAAGTTAAAACTGTTCTTGACTTGAAACAATTCGCTACAATCCACAAAGCAACTAAAGGAACTGGTAAATACCCAATTTTGAAACACGCTACCTCTAAGATGGCAAGCACAGCAGAATTGGAAAAAAACCCTGCCCTTGCTAAACCAGAATTTGAAAACGTAACATGGGAAGTTACTACTTACCGTGGAGCAATTCCAGTATCACAAGAATCTATTGACGATGCAGATGTTGATCTTCTTGGTTTGGTTTCAGAAGCTGCAGAACAAATCAAAGTCAATACTACTAATGATGCTATCACTACTGTATTGAAATCATTTGAAGCTAAGACTGCTGCTGATTTGGATGCAATCAAGGAAATCTTGAATGTGAACCTTGACCCAGCTTATAACGTGTCATTTGTTGTTTCTCAAACGTTCTACCAAAAGTTGGACACTTTGAAAGACAAGAATGGTCGTTACTTGCTTCAAGATTCAATCGTATCTGCATCTGGCAAAGTATTCCTTGGACATCCAGTATTTGTAGTAGCAGATGAAGCCTTTGGTAACGCTGGTGAAGCACACGCCTTTATCGGTGACATCCAACGTGGTGTACTCTTTGCAGATCGTCAAGAGCTTGGACTTCGCTGGGCTGATAACGACATCTACGGTCAATACTTGCAAGCAGTTGTGCGCTTTGACGTGAAGAAAGCAGATGCGAAAGCTGGTTACTTCGTAACTATGCCCTAATGTTCCCCCAATTAGCGGGGGTGTCTCACCACTAGCAGTGCCAACCGCAAGTAGCACCAAAGCCGACATCATGGCTTATCTCGATAGCAAAGGAATCACATACAGTTCATCACAAACCAAAGAGCAACTACTTGCTTTGATTGGAGCGTGATAGCATGGCTGTAACGGATTTAGAAGACGTGAAATTATACTGTAAGATTGATTTTGACTTTGAGGATCAAATGCTCGAAGAGATGATCGATGCTGCAGAAGATGAAATCTGTTTTGCTATTGGAAATGATGTAACTCCTAAAGATTTAGCTAAGTATGCTAAGTTTACGCTTGCCGTTAAAAAGCAAGTGAAAGAGGAATACGAACATCGTGGCTTGTCTGCTGACACACAACGTCATGGACTAGCCAACGGTGTACTTAATATTATCCATCAACTACGCACACGGAGGGAACTCGATGATCACAAGAAAAATGAATCACAGAGTAACGTTCTTTCGTGAAATTGGAGGTCAAAATGAAGATGGTGAGGTTATCTCTCCATCTCGAAAAAACCTCTATACTTGCTGGGCTGAAGTTGCTAAGACTTCCTTGAAAGACTTTCAAGAGGGAGCGAATCAAACTGCCAACAAGAAAGCTAAAGGAATTGTTTCTTCAAGTGAATTAAAAACCTTGTATATTCGTCACAATCCAGAGCGACCATTTGATAGCTCCGATCATGTTGAGTTTAACGGGTTTGAGTACGATATCGTATCGGTCGATGTGGATGAATCATCATTTGACATGGATAAGATCAGCATTAAGAGGCGCACATGACAAAGGGTCTGGATCAGATTTTATCACGGCTTAACGAACTGCAGGTTAAAGCTCCGAAAGCTGCAAGAGCAGCGGTCAAAGAGGGAGCGGATGAAGTCGAAAAAATACTAAAAGTATATACTCCTGTTTATTTTATTATGGACGGTATCCATGCTAGAGATGATACGAAAGTAACCAGTTTTAAAGGCGGTGACCACGGTTTGATATCAAAAGATATCGGCTTTGGTCGTGCTACAGGCTGGCGGATACATTTTCCAGACGATGGTACGAAATACCAAAAAGCACAAGGATTTGAAGAAAAGACAATTAATGAAGCAACACCAATTGTAAAGGAAATATACGCTACGAAAGTAAAGGAGGGATTGGGATTGTGACAGTAGAAACAATAGCTTATAAGTTATTAAGCAATGATGAAGAACTGAATAGCTTACTTGATAAGCTACGAGGGAAGAAATTCGGCCTTGGATTTAAACAAGGAATCTTTACTTATGACATCCCAGAGCGCCCTACGAACGCTTTGAGTAAGGAGCTTGCTCCATTTATGCGTATCTATCCAACCTACGAGAATGATGTTGAGTTTGCAGATGATAAAGCCATCTCGACCGAACACAGGATCACAATCAACTATTGGTGCTTGAACGCAAAGCAGTCTGAACAGATCGCTGAATTGATGGATAAAATTTTAGAAAGTAACGGATTTGAACGTTACACAACGAATGAACTGCCAAGATACAGAGATAACGATATTGACTTACTGGTTAATGTAAGAAAGTATCGTTTTTTTGATTGGCAATTGGAAAAACTAAGAAACGAGGATTAATGAATGTCTAAAGTTAAATTTGGATTGCGTGGTTTTGAATTTGGTGAAGTAACATCAGAAAACAAAGTCCCAACAACTATGAAATTGACTGGTATGAAATCTGCTAAGATTGATATCACGAACGAACTTGTAACAATTGCTGCTGATGATGGACCATACGTAGTATTATCATCTGGTATCACAGGTACACAATTGGAAATTTCAGTGCTTGACTTGCCAACAGAAGCACGTAAGGTATTGTACGGAATCGAAGTCAAAGACGGTATGGAAGTCTACAACAAGAACCTCACTCCTAAGGACGTGGCTTGTTGCTTCCGTACATCTACAGAAGATGGTAAAGCTATCTGGATCGGTCTCCTTAAAGGTAAATTCTCATTGCCTGGCATGGAAACTGAAACAAAAGACGGCTCTCCAGCACCTAAAGAAGACAGCGTAACAGGTAACTTTGTAGCGCGTGGTGACGATGAAAACGGCGATGTAATGATTATCGCTCGCGAAGATAACCCAGCATTTAATTTGGAAAAATTCCGTGCTGCAGTCTTCCCAAAGTCGTAAGCGCCGCACCAGCATCGTCTGTAGGCGCAGGATAACAACTTTCTAAGCATGGATTTTATTTCCATGCTTTTTATTTTTATTTAAAGGAGTAGGAAATGTACACAATCAAGCTAAAAATCGGTGGAATTGATAAAGAATTTACCAAAGAATATATCAATGTAGAGGATAATCTTCTCGCAACTGAGCAAAACGTGCGACAATCAGCACTTATCCATGACCCTAAGAAAGCGGATGATCCAAAGGAAAATCGCAAATTAAATGAAGCGTATCTCAAAATGTTTGTGGATATGTTTGGCGGTCAATTTAAAGTCGAAGATTTGAAGCAAGCAGATATCACGATTTTAAAAACACTCGAAAAAATCTATCTTGCAGCGCTTGGAATTAAAGAAGAAGTGATCGAAGACCTTGAGGGTGAAGACGAAAAAAAGGAATAAGTCCAGAAGAAGCGCGTGACAACCTCTTAATCTGGTTCCAAGAGCTGATGCAACAGGGGTACACGATCATTGAAATTAAACAGATGCGACTGTCTGACTTTGATTTAATGGTTAAGGCCTTTGAAACGAAGAAAGAAGAATCAGAGAAAGAGACCACGCTTGATAAAGCATTTCCGCTTTTATTTAGTTGACGGAAAGGAGGATAAATGTCTAATAATTTAGGTGAATTAGTAGCAACAGCATCGCTGGATATCCAACCATTTATTGGTAACACCAAACAATTAAGCTCATATATGCGTGGTCTGGATCGATCTTTGTCAGCGATGGAAAAATCCTTTAAGAATGTTGGGAAGGGCGGTAAAAATCTAACGGGAATGAAGACCGTATTGGGTGAAACTGCGAACAGCATTAAGGCCTATGAGGGAATTTTAAAACAACAAACAGATCACTATAATAATCTAAAGTCGAAGATTGGTGATTTGAGTAGTGCGAGTGCAAAGAACAAGGAAGACTTGCTTGGCGCACGCAATGCGATGTTGCAGACGGCTACGACTTTATCCGATTTGAGGGGGCGATATGCTGACCTCACTAAAGAAATTAATATCCAGTCTAGCAAGTGGACACAAGTTGGGAACGGCTTGCATTCGTTTGGCGAAAAGATGCAGGGTATTGGTTCGAAAATGCAAAGTGTTGGATCAACACTCACGAAAGGTCTGACCGTACCACTCTTAGCTGGTGCTGGCGTGGCAGTTAAGGCTGCGATTGATTATGAAAGTGCGTTCGCTGGGGTTAAAAAAACAGTTGACGGCACACCACAACAATTCGCACGATTATCTAACAGCATCCGCGAAATGGCTAGAGAGATGCCATCCAGTGCGGTTGAGATCGCAAATGTAGCAGAAGCTGCAGGACAATTAGGTGTACCTATTGGCGCGATCAAAGACTTTTCGAAAACCATGATCAATTTGGGAGTGTCTACTAACTTAAGCTCCGAAGAGGCTGCATCGTCAATTGCAAAAATCGGTAACATCATGCAAGTGTCTGGAAAGGACCTTGGTACATGGTCTGGGCATTTTGGATCTGCCGTGGTGGATTTGGGTAACCATTTTGCCACGACAGAACGTGATATTGTCGAAATGACCAACCGTCTTGCAGCAGGCGGTAAACTTGCTGGCTTGACTACACCAGAAATTTTAGGTCTTGCAACTGCTATGAGTAGCGTAGGTATCGAAGCGGAAGCAGGGGGAACTGCGATGAACCAGACCCTTACTGGTATCGGTAAGGCAGTGGCTGGTGTAGGTAAGGGCGCAAGCTCTAAACTAAAACTCATCGCTAAGACTGCAGGTATGACCGCAGAAGAATTCTCTCAGGCTTGGAAACAGAAACCAGCGGAAGCATTGCAATCATTTATTAAAGGCTTGCAACGTGCACATGACGAAGGTAAGAACATGGACGGCATCCTTTCAGATTTAGGTATGAAAGGTATTCGACAAGGAAATATGCTGAAATCTCTTGCGTCTGCATCGGATAAGATGAGTGATGCAGTGAATCGCTCAAACTTGGCTTGGAAAGAGAATAACGCACTTACTAACGAAGCTAACAAACGCTACGAGACAACAGAATCACAACTTAAGATCTTTAAAAACAAACTAACAGATATTGCTATTGAATTTGGTGGGCCACTCTTAAAGGCGTTGAATAGCGGTTTGGATGCTGCCAAACCGTGGCTACAAACGTTATCAGACATGGCTAAGAAGTTTAGTGAAATGTCAACAGAGCAACAACAGAGCATTTTAAAATGGGCTGGTCTTGCTGCTGCAATTGGCCCAGCGATGAAAATATTAGGCGGTGGTGCAAGAATTATTAGTGGCTTTTCGAAGACTTTGGGTACAGTCGCTAGAGGAATTGGTAAATTTAGCGGTGTACTAAAATCTGTTTCTGAGGGTAATGGATTTATCAACAGCTTAAAAGGAATGGCTACTGGTATGACTGCTACTGGGACTGCTGCAGAAGGTGCGGCTGCAAGTACAGGATTGTGGAGTACAGCAGTTGGGTTGTTAGGTAGTTCAGTGACCTGGGGCGTGCTTTTGGGTGGGGCTGCATTGGTAGGCATCGGCATTATCGCCCATAATATTGCAGAAGCAAACGAGCGCACTCAAACGTGGGGCACAAGCGTAAGTAAGCTACAAGATCAAGAGCTAACGCAATTAAAATCTAAAGTCGATGAAGTACATCAAGCTACAATCAGCTTTGGTAAAGGTGGCGCAGAAGCCGTTGAGAATGTACGTGTAAGCGTGCAAGGGTTGGCTGACGATATTCAAAAAGCGATCGACAAAGACCTTGAGAAAACATTGAAAGGTCTTGAGAAAATTGGCGCTGATGAATCAATCCAGAAACGCGCTGTCTCACAAGCAGAACAGCAAAAGAAAAACATCCAGTCGATGACAGATGAGATTGTACAGATTTATCAAAACGCATCTGACCAACATAGGAAGATCACTCGCGAAGAACAAGCGCTTATCTACGATTATGAGAATCAATTTATTGATAAGCAATTATCACTACAGAAATATTCTGCCGATGAACGTACTGCGATTGTAAAAGCCATGAATGGTCAAATTAGTGATCTGAATGAAACTCAATTACGCAAAGGTACAGGAGTTGTAGCTAAATGGCTCAAAGAGGAACAGAAGCTCTATGATGAGCAAGTAACTGCGCTGAAAGATGCTCACGAAAAGGGGATTTATAGCCAATCTGAATACAACAAAGAATTGGAAAGATTGAATTCCCAACACAAGGCTAAAATGGAAGCATTTGGCCGTGAGTATGCTGCGTTACAAAAAAAATGGAGTGAAAAAGTTCCACTCAATTTTGGTAATGATGAACAACGTAAGATGTACTTTGACCAGATGCGCAAGGACTGGGCAGAGCTAGGTCTTGACTATGATAAATTAATGTCCAAGGCAGATCAATTTGCTAACATCGTAGGTCGTTCGTCTGGTATGGTTGCTAAAAGCGTGCAAAATATGTCGCAGGAAACCAAAGATGCAAATCTTTTGTGGAATGGACTGGTATTTGATCCTAAGACTGGACAAGTCAAAACTAACGCACAAGAGGAAGTAACCAAAGCGCTCCAAGCCGAAAACGGCTGGGAGAATATGCAGTTTATCCTCAAGCACGCAAACCTTGAAACAAATGCCAAAATGACAATCGGTCAAGCGCTGGTTGAGGTTGGCAAGTGGGATAGCTTAACCCCGCAAGAAAAAGAATTGGTCGTAGGCAACAATCAAGGTATGAAAGCAGTCCTTGATAGTAAGACATTGCTTGAACAGTACAATGCTATGCCAGCGGAAGTCAAAGAACTCTTGATGAAGAACACTGACTTTCTCTCATCTGGTGAACGTGCTACAGCAATCATTGAACGCTGGAATACACTGACACCAGAGCAGAAAGAGTTGATCCTAAAAGACGCTGCGAGCGATAAGGCTGAACGTGTAAGACTTGCAGTCGATTCTTTGACTGGTATGGCTCACGTAGTCAATTTAGATGCACAAGATAAAACACAAAGCGCCATCGCTAGTGCGATGTCTAGCATCTTAACACTACCTACTGACCATAAGACAGATCTGATTGCAACTCCAGACGGTGTAACACTTGGAACTAACCAAGCTATGGGCGCTTTGGGATTATACAACGGATTTAACGTACCAACTAAGCCGTTGACAGTTGATCCAAGCAATGCAACAAATGGCGCACAACAAGCGATCAACAAACAGCAAGAATGGAATAACACTCCAAGTCCTGTTAAACCGCAATTAGGTGATCCAACTGGCGCGATAACCGCTGCACGACAAGCGATTGACAACCAAAACGCTTGGAACGCAACACCATCGCCAGTCAAGGTCATGACGGGTGATAGCAGTAGTGCGATAAACGCTGCGAATAGTGCTACTTATGCTATTAATAGTATTCCTACAAGCCATCACACGACTATCACAGCGACAGAAGTAGTAAATAGGGTTGTTAATTCATTTTCAAGAGTGTTTGGACACGCTAAAGGTACGAATTATCATGAGGGCGGACTTGCAATGGTCAATGACCAGCGAGGAACACTCTATAAGGAAATGATCACACTACCAGACGGAAGCTCATTTATCCCAGAAGGTCGTAACGTGATCCTCGATCTTCCAAGAGGTTCGAAAGTCATGCGCGCTGGTTTGACTAAAAACTTTATGCGTGAATTAGGTATACCGAACTTTGCGGACGGTGTAGGTTGGAAACGTTCGGAAGTTGCGAACGTTACACAACGAATCAAGAACGTTAATGAATGGAAACGGAACAATGAACAGCGTGATCTTGTACCGTTTATCCAAGAACTGATTGACCAAGTTAAACGCGGTAACAATCGTGATGAACGACCAAACCAAAACTACACATTGAATGTGCATGGAAATAGCACTGGACAAGATTTGACACCAGAGTTTATGAAGCGTTTAATGCGTGAACTAGCATACTATACTAATCAGGAAGGGAGGGGATTAGCTTGACGACATTTACTTTTAATGGAAAGAGTAATACTGAATTTGGCTTACGAGTCGCAGAAGGCAAGAAGATCACTACTTCCAGCCTTGATATAGAGCGCGTTACTGTAGCAGGACGGGACGGTGACTTACTCATCAGTAACAACCGCCTCAATTCTGCTGAGTTGAGTTTTCCAGTGAATTTTGTGAAAGAAAAGGGATTGATCGCTACTGAGGTTTATAGAATTTCTGAATGGCTCAATGTGGCAGGGTATAAGGATTTAACAATCTCTTACGATCCAGATTTTATTTATCGTGCTGCATACCTTGAAACATTTAGTATCGAGGAAACCATGAGGCAGTTTGGCAAAACGACCATTGTTTTTGTGTGTTATCCCGTCAAATTTTACAAGCAAGGCCGTACTACTCAAACGCTCTCAAACGGCGCGACAGTTAACGGTCTCGGCAATGTTAAGGCAAATCCTATTATCACTCTAGTAGGATCGGGCGACTGTACGCTTACTATCAATGGTCGCAAGACTAAATTAAAAGCAGTACAGAATAAGATCACTTTTGATATGCAAGCAAACCAAGTTTACTCTGGCAATCTTCCAGCGTGGGATAAGGTCGTGAGAGCGCCACAATACCAAATGCCGTACTTGGACGCCGGACGAAATCTGATAAGCTGGGACGGTGATTTTACTGTCAAGATGGCACCATATTGGGGGGTTAAGCTATGAGGCCTATACTATTTAATAAGAATGAGCAGTCATTTGACACTTATGGTTTGGGTGAGCTTAACGTAACCAAAGGTACGGTAACCCGTGAACGCAACGGTAATTATACGCTATATGCTGAGATACCCGTCAATGATCCAATGGTTTCAATCCTTGAGAAAGAAATGAAGCTCAAGGCTGACGCTGGGCTAAGAACCAAAAATCAGACCTTTGAAATCTCACGGATCGTTAAGGATAGCAGTAACATTGTTAAAATCTACGGTCAGCATATCAGTCATAAGTTGGAATACATGGCCCTACGAAATGCCACAATGTTTAACGGATCGGCATATAGTGCCCTAGGTATCTGGAAGGGTGCGCTGATTGGTGACCTACGCTTCGATGTATGGTCAGATATCCAGACGGTTGGTAAGGGTGTGTTTGATATCTCCAAAATGGAGAACGCACGGCAGGCGCTTGGTGGTGTCGAGGGGTCGATCCTCGACATCTACGGTGGTGAGTATGAGTTTGACAATATGACCGTGCGACTGCACAAGCAACTGGGGCGTACTGCTCCAACCGTGCTGGAATATGGTAGAAATATCCTATCCGCAGAACTGGACGAAACAATCGAGAGTGCATACACTAGCGTGTTGCCGTTTGCGACTTACACACCAGACAAGCCAGAGGGCGACACTAGCGATAACCAGCCCGATGCAGTAACCGTAACGCTCCCAGAGGATTATGTAGATAGTAAATACAAGGACCTATACGCACACCGCAGAATTAAAATCGTAGATTTCTCTAGCGAATTTAAGAACGATGGGAAGAATAAGGATATCCCAACACCCGATAAATTGCGTAAGATGGCTACCGATTACATGGACCGAAACGCAATCGGTAAGCCTAAGATCAATACCAAGATCGAATATGCTGATCTAGCACGTACACTTGACTATGCAGATCGAGGCTGGATCGAAGAAGTCGAAATATGCGATATCGTACCTATCTACTACCCACAGATTGGGCTTACAGATGAGACTGCAAAAGTAACAACTGTCACTTATGACTTCGTCAATGAACGAAACGAAAGCGTGGAATTTGGTGATATCGGTACAAACGTTAGAGCCACGATGCAGAACGGTCTAGCTGGCAAGGTTGATGATATTGCCAAGGCTCAACAAGCGTTTGAGGACAGCTTGCCAGACTATTTACTAAACGCACAAGGCAATAAGGTCTGGTATAACCAACCAGACGATAAAGAGCATAAAGTCGGCGATATTTGGTTTGAGAAGAACGGTATCTACGACCGCATGTACGTCTGGAACGGTGAAATGTGGGAGAAGCGCATTGATACTGAAGATATCGACAAGGTCAAGAAGGAAGTTGATAAACAACTAGAACAAGCCAAGCAGTCAACTGCGCTTGAAATTGCCAAAGCTGATGCAAAAGCCCAAGAAGCGCTGGCCTTGGCTGGTACAATCCCAGATATGCCCACGCTATCCGAGCAGATCAAACAGCAGGTCATGAATAGCGAAGAGTTTAACCACTTAAGCGAGACTAGCAAACTCTATGAGCGCGTGATCGGCCAGAGTGAGACAGATATGCCAGATAAGCTATCACGGCTTGTCATGAGCAGTCAGATCTTTCAGACTGAGGTCGGGCAGTATGTCAATACCAATGGGGCTAACCTGCTGAATGGATCAAAAGGCCCGTTTAAGCCGGACAAAAAGCCAGCTAACTTTGATAACAATATTTTATATAAAGACAGCACGTCTATTTATATGGAGCAAGGACAAGAGTATATCGTTAGTGCTAAAACGGACGGTAACTTTACGGCTCATCACGATGGACTTAAAGAATCCGACAACGTAGTTCTTTGGATTATGGACGATAAATATCAAAACTATCAGATCGTGTCAGATCTGAAGACTGGCACGACTGGAACCAAGATCACTTGGAATAAGCCAACAGGGACTTATCACTTGCGCGTGAACACGTATCGCAAAGATCCAAGTAAATTAAAAAGCGTTTGGAATGTCAAAATCGAAAAAGGATCAATCAAGTCTGATTACACATTGTCGCTGACTGACCAACTCAAGGCTGATCCATTGATCGAAGCCACACGCACACAAATGACCCTGCTTGCGGGATCATGGGCCGTGAAGAATCTCAACAGCAACAGTGATGTACTCAACTCTATCAACGTACTGGCAGACGGATCAAACCGAATAGATGGACGATTAACGCACATCACAGGCCAGACCGTGATAGATGAAGCAGTCATCGATTCCGCAAATCTAAAAAAAGTTTCAGCTAGTAAAATATCTGGTGGTGAGGCTGACTTTGCTAAGATGAATGTGGTCAATTTTGACGCGAAGAACGTGACGTCTGGGACATTTACAGGTCTTACATTTAGGGGAGGTATGATCGAAGGGTTAAACGGCAAAATGAATATCGATCTGCAAAATAGTCAGATAAACATATTAGACAACGACGCAGGAATCACTCGACAAAAAGGAGGGTTCCCGTTGCAATTTATCCGAATGATAAACGATGGCCAGATCACTAGCCGAGGGATCATAAACTCGACGCTTACGATTTTAGGCTCAAACCGAGATGGAACTGGAATGTCACATAACAGTGGTTTTGCAGGCTTTCGGACGTACAACAGTGCTACAGACTCACTATCAGAGGTTGTTGGTGATCAAGTGCTTATTATGACTAATAATAGTATGCGTAGTCCGTGGATCTTTAAGGCAGCAGATTATACTGATAATCAGCACAGATTGATACCGTCGAACGAAAACGGAACTAGACATTCGATCGGCCGAAGTGACAGGCGATTAAGTGAGATCCACGTTGACGAAATTTATGTAAATGGTGTCCGTCTTAAAATGGCTCTTAAAGATATGCTGAATCGCATGGGCTATCGAGGTACAGGAAATTGGGGGGATAATGTAAACTAATGAACGAACAAACATATCAACGAATTTTGAACAAGATCAGCTTTAAGCTAGCAAATTCTGAGATGGTGTCTGCACAATTTGAAGCACTCTATGAAGGAGCGCAAGAGCAGTGCAAGCAAGCTAACGACTTGCTAGCTAAATTTAATAAGGTCCTAGACAGCGACCCAGCGCTCAAAGAATTGTTTGACGAGGCTTCTGCTAAGATCGAGGAGGTAAAACAGTAGATGGAATTTAAAGTAGTAAACAAGTTTTTGCAAGAGCAGAACAAGACCTTTGTCGCGATCCGTTGTCAAGATCCATACACGGCTTACGACCGTATTTTGGAGGGTAATCACATGGCAGAGACGGACGAGACTTTGATCCAGGCAGTCAAGAAGATGGTCCAGATTGAAAATGACCCATCTGGTGCAATGTCGTCTATGCAACAATTGATTGATTTGACATCGCAGAAAGCGACAGAGAATGAAACGATTGTGAAACGTATGGACAAGCTACAAGCGATCTTTATCGAGTACACGATCGCAAGTGGTCATATGCCTGTTAAGACTTATCAAGCGATTTCGGCATTGCTCCCAGAACTCAAAGCCAAGAAGCGCTATTTGACGAATGATATCGTACAAGCTACTTATCCGTATGATACCAATCCAAAATATCCACAAGGCTCACCCGTTATTTTAAAATTTATCGATAATTTTAACTACAATAACGAGGGAGTACAAGCTCTATTGCAACGTGGCGCAGTGTCGATCGTAATGCCACAATTTGAGGAGGTGAGCGAATGATGCATTTTACACCAGAGGACATTTCGATGATCGTTGCGTTTATCGGAGTCTTACTTGGTATCTACGGTAACTTTAAGGGCAATATCGTAGCACAAGAGAAACGTATGGTTGTCATTGAGAAAGATATCGAGTCCATGCGTGATTTCCGTCTGACAGCAGTGAGACGGCTCGACAATCATGATGAGCAGAATAAGTCCTTGCTGATCCTAGCAGAGCAGGTAAAGGCTTTGAGCGAGGATATGAAAGAGCTTAAGGCCCTTATTCAAAGCAAGAATTAAGGAGGTGATGTGATGTCGAGTATCATGACGAGTATTCGGCAGGTCGATGGTGGAAGTGTTATCAAGTCCGGTGACACTTCTTCCGTTTTTAAGTTTGAGATTTTGGACGATGATTTCGTCAAAAAAGACCTCACAGGCACAGGGAAGCTGGCCATTTTTAACTCTAAAAACGTGATCTTATACCATGATGTAACGGTCGAGAACGGTAGTTTTAGTTTTAAATTTGACAAAGTGGTCGCGCCTGGTTATTACAAGCTAGAGATCAAACTGGACGGCTATGTCTTTCCGACAGGCGACTTTGAAATCCGTGTGCGCCCGTCATTCAATCCAGCGAACAGCGTGCCAGAGTCAGCCGAAGACCCAAAATGAAAGCGTTGGCCGAAGAAGTTAGGAAGCAGTTGGGCAACGTTAAAATAGACGAGCTTCCAGATCTAGTAACAATATATAACTTATCTAAAATTTGAAAGGAAATAAAACATGGCAGAAAATAAACTTGAAGCAGTAGTCGTTGCTATCGGAACCGATATCAAAAACTTGCGCAAGGCAATCAACGATAAGGAAGTAAACGCAGGAATCGCGGAACAACAGCTCAATGAAGCGATCCAACGTGTCAAGTCCGATATTCTTGGCGATGGTGTGCCAGAGAATTTGGATACGCTCAAAGAGATCGCAGACAAAATTGCCACGCTAAACGGTGACACAAGTGGTGCTATCGTGGCTAAGCTGACAGAACTTGGCCAAAAGATCGATGCTGTATCTGACGTCGATTATCTAGCAGCATACAATCAAGCGAAGGGGGAGTAGCATGAATCTAGTCGAAGCATTTAAGCAGATTGGGCGAGATATCAAGGGACTTGTAACACGGACTGATAGCATCGAGAAGAAGCTCGAAGAATTGAAAGGATCAGGTACATCTTCTAGTACTAGCACAGCCTCAACTGATCTCGAACAGATCAAGCAGGATATCAACGATTTGAAGAGCCTGAAATGGTTTAAGAAAACAAATTCGTGGAATAATTACGGGTCAGAAGAACCTCATGTCTGGAAGAAGTTAGAAGAAGCGACAGGCGATGTCGGAATCCCATACGCAAACCTGCCGTTTTATTTTGTAAAAAATAAGGAAGGTGGTACGATCGAATTTTACGGCTTAGACAATCCACCATACGTTATTGATCCAGAGACCAAGGAAGCCACTTGGACAGGCGATTACGAGTGGGTCAGCTCTATCAGTGCCGAGAACCTGCTAGGTTTTGAATTAGCTCCCGTGCCAGAAGATGACTGGGAATCGTATAACGAGCTAAAAAATAAAGCAGAAGGCAACGAACGCAGGTTGGTCACTCGCACGTTTGGCGATACCAAGCAGCAAGGCTTGTGGTATGTTGATGATGAAGGGCACTTCCAACGCTTGGTTGATACCATTATCGAGCTTAAAAAGGAAATCGCAGAATTGAAAGGAAAACAAAATCATGAATAAAATTAACTGGTCTGTACGACTTAAAAATAAGAACTTTTGGCTTGCAGTAGTGCCAGCCTTGACATTGCTATTCCAAGCGTTTGCAAACATCTTTGGCATTAAATTGGAATTTGGCGAAACCATTGATAAGATCTTGGTATTTATCAATGTACTCTTTGCCTTCCTTGTTTTGATCGGAATCGTCAACGACCCTACAACCGTAGGATTAGGCGACTCAGAGCGTGCTTTAGGTTATGAAGAACCTCACGAAGATTAGTATATTTTTGCTGGCGACTATCTATTTCTGGGTAGTCGCTTTTGAATTTAGAAAGGAGCAGTAATGGCTACTTTAAATGATATTTTAGGATATGCAGAAGGTCTTGCAGATGCTGGAACGGGTGTATCTATGAGCCAGTGGGGGATGCAGTGTGCTGCACTACCTAATGCGATCTCTACTTACTTTTTTGGAAAAACTCTTTGGGGAAATGCGATTGATCTGCTTAATTCTGCCCGTAACCTTGGCTACGAGGTGGAATACAACCAAGAGGGCAACGTTAACAGTCGTCCAAGGGCTGGTGCAGTATTCGTCCAAGAGACGATCTATCTTTATGGTCACCCATATGGCCACACAGGCCTAGTGATCGAAGATAGTGACGGCTACACTATGCGAACCATCGAGCAAAATATTGACGGTAATGCTGATAGCCTTTATGTCGGTGGCCCAGCACGATATAACACCCGTGATTTTACTGGCATCGTAGGCTGGTTCTATTTCCCTGTAGATGACCAACCAGCACAAGTGAGTGCTATCACACCATCAGAGCCTCTTACGGTCGATTCTAGCTCATTTAACGAGGAGACTGGCGCATTCACGGTCGAAGTATCTGCGCTCAATGTACGGGCTTCTGCAGGGCTCTCTGCTGAGATTGTAGCAGTATACACAGCAGGTCAAGCTATCAATTATGACGGCTGGATTGATAATGATGGCTATATTTGGATCACATACATCGCAGGATCTGGTAATCGTAGATATGTCGCAGTCGGGCAATCACAAAATGGTAAACGTATCAATAGCTTTGGCTCGTTTAGTTAGATATTAATTCTTCCCCTCCCAATTCGGGAGGGCTTTTTTCTGTTATAACGGCAATTTTTAGGATTGTCTATTATAACGGCAACCGAATGACTACGTTATTGACTACGTTTTTATTTATTTGAGTGATATGTGACCACACCCGAAATATAGTAAAATCAACTAACCGTATCTAATGGAATTCTAATGGAAACTGTTTTTAAATTTTGCTATAA
>OGJT01000311.1_pt1 | contig 28342 bp, 22 predicted proteins | sample 1572331 | NCBI WGS metagenome assembly OGJT01 (sample SAMEA2582094, study PRJEB24529) | metagenome | biome: Human gut stool | place: China | collected 2011
AATATATAGAAAAATAAAAGGCATTATTGCTGTAATTATGAAGCCATGGACCCACAACTTGATGTTTTGCTCTTCCATCACCACGGAGCACCCGATACGCAGTATCTCAATGGCAACCAAGCCGTGTCTGGTGTTGAGGCATCGATTAAGAATATAAAGCGCTATCTGCATGCAAAGGTGGCAGAACGTGCCAAGAAAGTGGGCGCCGATAGTGCCGTAAGCTATTATGCTAAGCAGTTAAACGTGCCCGAAAGTTGGTGTCGTGAGGCCTTCGATGCTGCCATTCAACGCCGTGATTCTTTGTTTTCAGCCGACCAAGACATCTATACTTCCGACCTTCATCAACTCAAAACAAATGCTCGTTTTGTGTTGTTTGATGCGTGTTTTAATGGTTCTTTTCATGCCGATGATAACATTGCAGGCAGTTATCTCTTTAACGATGGAAGCACAATTGCCACAATTGGTGGTACGGTTAATGCCTTACAAGACAAATGGCCCGATGAGTTTATCGGACTACTTGCCACAGGTATGCGTGTGGGAAACCTCAATCGGTTTAATGGTTACTTAGAAAGTCATGTCATAGGTGACCCTACTTTCCACTTCACGGATAATGTTCATCCTGGTTTTTCCGTAAATCTTGCGTTATCATTGCATCATCGTGATACGAAGTTTTGGATGCAACAGCTCAATCATCCCTTACCCGATGTTCAAGCAATGGCCTTGCGTCAGCTGTGGTTATCAGGCAATCGTGAGACCCAACAGCTGTTAATAAAGAAATATAACACGTCGAAAGACTTCGTTGTTCGCATGGAAGCACTCAAACTTCTCTGTCTTTTCTATCCCGAAGAGAGTGTAATGGTGTTGCGATCTGCCCTCAACGACAGCTATGAACTTGTGCGTCGGCTTGCAGCTATCTATGCCTCACGCAATGGTTCGCCTGAACTGATTCCGTCGTTGGTTCATACTTTCATCACACGTGGCCACGAACCACGATTGGGTTTCCAGCTATTGGGCAACATAGAAGCCTTTGACAGTGAGAAGGTTTCAGCCGAACTCAATCGCCAATTGGCTGAAACTCCACGCTATAGTGATGCAGTTATCCGCCCGTTACGACTGACTTTGCAGAAGGCTCCAAGCAACTTTGCTGAGGTTTTGAAGGAAATCACAAATCAAAATGACAAACCTGTGCGCAGAGAAAATGCCATTTTGCGATTCCGAAACAAGCCTCAAGCGCAGATTATCCCTACACTTCTTGGCATCATTAGTAATGAAAACGAGGATAATGGCGTGCGTATCAAGGCCGCACATACCTTGGGTTGGTTTGACACCAACTATCAACGGCGCAACATTGTGCACCAACTTTCTACACTGAAAACGTCGAATGACGAATTAAACGATGAGATTCAACGCACAATAAACCGCTTAAACAGATAATAAACAACCAGCACAGGCAAAGCCTTTTCTTTGCCTTCATCCCTTCATCACGCCCTCTTTAATTTGTCCGACCACATCCATCATGTGCTCGGACAAATTGTTTTATGTTATCATCATCTTGCAAGCGCCAACCCGTCACAGGCTCGTTTCTCACCCAAGCCATAAAAGCAAGGGAACAGGCGGTATCAAGTTATGAATCAGGGCATTTCCAATGACAACGTCGTTACACATTAAAGGTAAAATGATTTGAGGCAAATGGGCCTGCAAAATGCGTCAAATGACGATATGATTTGCCGTATTTTACACGATGAAATGACGCAAAGCATTTCTCCTTTAATTATCAACCATGTCGCCCTCACAATTGTTTCATCTCGCAACTCGGTACGAGTTGTGCTTTTGGTAGCACGGGGTTGGCGAGGAACGAGCCTACCCCGGGTGAGTATTCGCAAGGAGATTCAACGCCATCGGTGTTGAGCTTTTTCTGTAAAAGCATGGGTATAACGAGGGGATTCATGACGGATTGCGCTTAGAAAGCGCAACACCTACGGCGTTGTTCCCCATACAACACACCCTAACCCAGGGTAGCCTGCACTATCGTTTGGCAACCCTGGGCTATCAAAAGCGCAACACCGATGGTGTTGAAACATTTATTCCATGATATAAATTTCGGCAATGCACGCATGAATGAATATCAAATCACGCTAATAAACTTTACAAAATTGTTTGTTTTGTGTATCATTTTATCAACGCTTATACCCTGATATGGAAGACGGGTTGACTTGTTTCACGAGGATTATACTATCGAATGAGAGGATGTTTCTTTAGCTACAATTTCACACAAAGAGCCAAATTAAATCATCATATTGTAGGCTAAATTAGAAAATTATTATGTAAATTTGCAACATAGTATATTGAATTAAATTATAAATCGTAAATGAAAGTAGCAATAGTTGGCGCAAGTGGTGCTGTGGGACAAGAGTTTTTACGCATCCTTGCAGAAAGAAACTTCCCGATGGATGACTTGGTTTTGTTTGGTTCTACACGCAGTGCAGGTCGCAAATACACCTTCAAGGGGAAGGAATATGAGGTGAAACTGCTGCAGCATAATGATGATTTCAAAGATGTTGACATAGCCTTTACCTCGGCAGGTGGTAGTACTTCGGAGGAGTTTGCAGACACAATAACGAAATATGGCGCTGTAATGATAGACAATTCGAGTGCATTTCGTATGTGCGATGATGTGCCTTTGGTCGTTCCTGAGGTGAATGCTGCGGACGCGTTAGACTGCCCCCGTCGCATCATTGCTAATCCAAATTGCACTACTATCATGATGGTTGTGGTGTTGAAACCCATAGATCAGCTCAGTCATATACGCAAAATACGTATCGCCAGCTATCAAAGCGCGAGCGGAGCAGGTGCAGCTGCGATGCAAGAACTTGAGAAACAGTATAAAGAACTTATCGAAGAAGGGGCTGTTAAGACTATAGATAAGTTTCCACATCAGTTGGCTTACAACGTCATTCCGCAGATAGACAAGATGACTTCGAATGACTATACAAAGGAAGAGATGAAGATGTTCAACGAAACGCGTAAGATAATGCACAGCGATGTGCGTACAAGTGCAACGTGTGTACGCGTGAGTTCGCTTCGTTCTCACTCTGAAAGTGTATGGTTTGAGACTGAAAAGCCATTGTCGGTTGACGAGATTCGCAAAGCGTTGGCAGCCGCTCCAGGAGTTACTTTGGTAGACGATCCGCAACATTATGTATATCCTATGCCATTAGAAAGTGCTGGAAAAGATAATATTTTCGTTGGTCGTGTGCGCAAAGACTTGGCAGATGACAATGGCAACACCTTATGGTTGACAGGCGATCAGATTAGAAAAGGCGCTGCATTAAACGCTGTTCAGATTGCAGAATACCTGGTAAAATCGAAAAAATAATAGAGAAATACGACAGAAAAAGGGTAAGAATGGCAAAAGACTACACTTGAGTTATTATTCAAGGAGCGTCTTTTGACTTTCTTACCCTTTAGTTGTTATGGTATTTCTCAACCTGTTCGATATCTTCTCTTCTTAGCCTTTATATGCTAAAACCTCTACTTCGACGAGAGCACCCTTAGGTAAATCTTTCACAGCAACAGCCGAACGAGCTGGGAAAGGCTGCTGGAAGAAGGTGGCATATACCTCATTCATTGCAGCGAAATCAGCCATGTTTGCCAAATAAACAGTGGTTTTTACCACGTGCGCAAGGTCTGTTCCGGCCTCTTTAAGAATGTTTTTGGCATTGGTAATGGCCTGCTTTGTCTGCTCTTTAATACCGCCTTCAACGAAGTTTCCAGTCGAAGGATCGATAGGAATCTGGCCAGATGCAAAGATAAAACCATTGACTTCGATAGCTTGGCTATATGGACCTATAGCCGCAGGAGCGTTGTTTGTGTGAATCGTTTTCATATAAATTATTTTAAGTTTGGGTTATTAAATATTGCAAATCCTTTGTCTTCTAACGCCTTTATGATTGATTCTATGTGCTGTTGGTTCTTAGTTTCCATCGTCACACGCAACAAACAAGCGTTCACTTTCTTGCGGTTGGCCGAACGATCATGGTGCACTCCTGTCACATTTGCCCCCTTCTGAGCAATCACAGTGCATACATCGAGGAGCTTACCAGGCTGATCATCCAACTCAAGATCAAGCGTACAAAGGCGTCCACTCTTAACAAGTCCACGGTTAATCACGCGATTTAAGATGGTCACATCAATGTTTCCACCACTGACAATGCATACCGTTTTCTTTCCCTTTACAGGCACTTTGTTAAACATTACGGCTGCAACACTCGTGGCACCAGCACCTTCTGCCACCATCTTTTCACTTTCGATAAGTTTTAAAATGGCTGCACAAATCTCGTCTTCTGTAACAGTTACAATCTCATCTACATAGGAAGAACAGGTGTCAAACGTTAGTTTTCCCGGCTCCTTTACAGCGATTCCATCGGCTATAGTCGATACATTCGTAAGACGTTCTATCGTGTGATCATGTATACTATTGACCATACTTGGAGCGCCTTCTGCCTGTACTCCATAGATCTTTACATGTGGATTTAGGCTCTTAATAGCAAAGGCTACGCCCGAGATTAGACCTCCTCCACCGACTGGAACGACTACAGCGTCGAGGTCAGGAAGCTGTTCCAAGAGTTCAAGTCCTATCGTTCCTTGCCCTGCAATCACGTTCTCATCATCGAAGGGATGCACGAAACTGTAACCTCGTTCATCGCGTAATTGCAACGCCATTTGATAGGCGTCATCGTATACTCCGGGTACAAGCATCACATCAGCACCAAGCTTTCGTGTCGCTTCTACTTTCGAAATAGGCGCTCCTTCGGGTAGACAAATAAGACTCTTTACACCCATTGCAGTAGCTCCTAAGGCTACACCTTGGGCGTGATTGCCTGCAGAACAGGCGATGACTCCTTTTGCTTTCTCTTCTTCTGAGAGTTGAGAAATCTTGAAATATGCACCGCGAAGTTTGAAAGAACCAGTCAGTTGAAGACATTCTGGCTTTAGATATACATCGACATCTGGGTTGATTTTCTTGGCATGTACAAGCTCTGTCTTACGCAAAACAGTGCTTAATACGTAACGAGCTTTATAAAATTGATCTAACTGTAACATGAAATTATGAGTTAACAAACATCATATTGCAAAGTTAACACATATTTGTGAAAAGCAAAAAAGGATGAGAATAAAAAAGTAGAAAAGGTTGATTACAGCATGGAAAGCCTGAGAACATGATGAGATTACATTTAACTTATGAACGAATAAAACTCACTTTACCCGATATCAAGTGTGGTATTTTTCTTTTTTTTGTGTAACTTTGCCCAAGAATATGATACACCTTGCCCAATACTTTCCCATTACTGACCCCACGCTTACATTCTTTGTGGTGTTACTGATAATCCTTCTTGCCCCGATTATCATGGGAAAACTACGCATCCCTCATATCATTGGAATGGTACTTGCGGGGGTAGTTGTCGGCAAATATGGCTTAAACATTCTCGTAAGGGATAACTCTTTTGAGCTCTTTGGACGTGTAGGTCTCTACTACATTATGTTCCTTGCAGCCCTCGAAATGGATATGGAGAGCATCCGAAAGAATAGGAATCGTTTACTCATTTTCGCCTTATTGACTTTCATAGTGCCTTTACTGCTGACCTACTTTATGGGGATTCATCTGCTCAATTACGGCATTACAGCTTCTCTTTTGTTAGGTTGTATCATGGCAAGTAATACGCTTGTCGCTTACCCTATCGTCAGTCGGTATGGTCTTCAGCGTAAACCCAGCGTCACATTAAGTGTGGGTTCGAGCATCATTTCATTGATTTTCTCCCTTATTATGTTAGCTGCTATCGTCGCATCTAATAAAGGTGAGGGAAGCATTGGCTTTTGGTTGTTCTTTGTTTCAAAGTTCGTTATCTATTGTGCAGCGGCTATTTTCCTGCTGCCTCGCCTCACCCGATGGTTTCTTCGACGTTATAGTGACGCCGTAATGCAGTTTATTTTCGTCCTGGCTTCACTCTTTTTGTGCGCTGCTTTGAGTGCTGCCATCGGATTAGAAGGCATCTTTGGCGCCTTTCTTTCAGGCTTAATCCTCAACCGATACATCCCTTCTGTCTCACCATTAAAGAACAGATTGGAGTTTATTGGCAATGCCGTTTTCATCCCATACTTCTTGATTGGCGTCGGAATGCTTATCAATGTGCGACTCCTTTTCACTGGAGGTGGCATCCTTTGGGCCGTTATCTGTATCACGCTTTTTGGCACATTGGGAAAAGCACTCGCGGCATACGCGGCATGTTTTGGCTTTAGAATGCCAATAAGTTCAGGCCACATGATGTTTGGAATGACGTCGGCTCATGCGGCAGGAGCCATTGCTATGGTGATGGTTGGCATGAATTTGTTAGGCGAAGACGGCGTCCCTTTGGTCAATGCACAAATGCTTAATGCCGTCATTGTTATGATTTTGTTCACTTGTATCATATCAAGTGTCATCACAGAACAGTCTGCTCAGCGCATTATTCTACGTGACAAAGAGTTGCCGGTAGAGGCACATCGTAAGGCAAACGACCAGCGAATACTCGTTCCAGTGAAGTATCCTGAGTACGCGGAACAACTCATGAACATGGCTATTCTCATGCTAAACCGAAAGCAAACACGAGGGCTTGTCGCCCTGAATGTAGTCTATGATGGAGAGCATATGCACCGAAACATGGAACAAGGAAATCGACTTCTCGAACAGATGACACTGTATTGTGCTGGTTCTGACATACAGATTCAAACGCAAACTCGCATTGCTGCCAACATCGCTAACGGCATTAAACATGCCTTTAAAGAGTTCCAAGCCACCGAGATTCTTATCGGAATGCACACTCATAAGGAAGTATCCACGAAGTTTTGGGGCGAGTTTCATCAGAGCTTATTTAACGGATTGAACCAACAAATCACGATGGCTCGTCTCGCACAACCACTCAACACGATTCGCAGAATCCAAGTAGCGGTGCCCTCACGCGCTGAATTTGAGCCCGGATTCTACCGCTGGTTAGAACGCTTGTCGCGTATAGCGGGTAACTTAGAGTGCCGCATTCAGTTCCACGGACGCACCGAAACGCTTTCCTTAGTGAATGAATATATCAAGAATCGACACCCACAAGTGCGTGCCGATTACAGCAATATGGACCATTGGAACGAGCTTCCTAAGCTGGCAAATGATGTGGTCGACGACCATCTTTTCGTCATTGTGACTGCTCGAAAGGGTACCGTTTCTTACAAAAATGCATTAGAATATCTGCCCGATGAAGTCCAACGCTATTTCAATGGCAAGAACTTGGTCATCATTTTCCCCGATCAATACGGCGATCAAGAAGTCATGACATACTCTCAATCGCAACATACGGAGGAACGAAGTGCATGGGAATCGCTCGCAAGATGGATTGACAAGCGTCGCAAAATGTTATCTAAAAACAAATAAAACAATGATTGACATCAAAAATATCACAAAGAGTTTCGGTAATCTTCAAGTGCTAAAAGACATCAACTTGCATATTAACAAGGGCGAAGTCGTTAGTATTGTCGGCCCATCGGGAGCAGGATGATTGCTGGTATGAACTGTCATGATCGTCAGACCATCGGGAGCCGGAAAAACGACTCTTTTGCAGATTATTGGCACCTTGGATAAACCAGATTCTGGTACAATCTGCCTTGATGGAATCGATGTAAACAAGCTTTCAACGCGCAAACTCAGCGATTTTCGCAACCAACATATAGGCTTTGTGTTCCAATTTCACCAGCTTCTTCCTGAGTTTACTGCCTTAGAAAATATCATGATTCCAGCCTATATCGCCGGTAAAAGCAATAGTGAGGCGAAACAACGTGCCTTGGAATTGCTTGAGTTTATGGGGCTTTCAGACCGTGCAAACCATAAACCTGCCGAACTTTCTGGTGGAGAAAAGCAGCGCGTTGCTGTGGCTCGAGCTCTCGTTAACAAGCCCGCTGTCATCTTAGCTGACGAACCTTCGGGCAGTCTTGATAGCAAAAACAAAGCTGAACTGCATCAACTTTTCTTCGATTTACGTGATAAATTCGGCCAAACTTTCGTCATTGTAACCCATGATGAGGGCTTAGCGGCAATCACAGACCGCACCATTCACATGAAAGATGGTGAGATTTTAGGAGACGAATAAAAGCGATACTGCCGGTGGAATGGTTTCGTGCATGAGGAAAACAAGCCGTGGTTAGCTCTAAAAAAGAATGATTAGAAGGGATGTTTTTATAAGGTTTGTCGCCTGATAATCAATAGTTTATAAGCCTTTCTAATAGACATTAAGATACATTTCGTGCCCCATTCTTCCGCCTTCATCACGGAAGAATAATGTGGGAGAAATCACCCCACCTCATCATCTGCATCATTTCACCCAATGATTTGACGCAAACGACCGGGTAATTTGACGCATTTCACGCGGTGAGATGACGGAGATTACGCGACGAAATGGGGCAAATCATGGACTGGTATTCTTGGGATGACAAAAGCTCTCCCTACATTTTATGTCATTCATCCTGTTTACTGACAATCGCTTATCAGTCTATCTGCTTTATGATGAGGCTGCGTTTTGTCCACCTATCATGCCGAAATATGATAAATTATGCGTACATTTGCAGTTATAACAACCGCAAACGATGAGAAATCCACTATGCCTATTCCGCATCAGAAAAGACGAACGATGGCCTGCTTTGGTCGTCTTTCTCTATTTGATTGGCTTAAACGCCCTTGCTATTTCACAACACTTTGAGGCGTTTACTCATGCACTTAAGGGCGGATATTACATGCATTTTATGAAGGATTTCGGCCTTTCGGGCTACGATCCCTTTACATATATCACGCTCTCTGAATGGCGTCCACTTTATAGTTTGGAGCGACATCCGTTGCTTTCTGTCTTCATCTATCCCCTCACACAAGTCAATCAATGGCTCATGGGGCTAACAGGCATGAACTGTGCCGTGTTTATTTGGGCAGCCGTACTCATCATTTTATCGCTTTATTCCACGTTATTTCTATTCAGAATCTTACGCGAAATAGTGGGCATCGGCTATCGAGATAGCTTGTTACTCACGGCATTCTTTCTAACGTTTGCACACATTATGGTCGCTGTTGTGGCGCCCGATCACTTTGCATTATCGTTGTTTTTCTTGCTGTTTACACTCTATGTTGCCGGTAAAGCGATGTGCGAGCGCCGACCATTAGCGGCATGGAAAACCGCCATTTTGCTCTTTTTATCCACTGGAGTGACAACAACCAACTGCGTAAAGATAGGACTTGCAGCGTGGTTTGCCAATGGAAAGCGTTTCTTTAGCCCTAAATCGTTTGCCATTTCCATAGTGTTGCCGATGTTGTTATTGGGCATTTCCTACATGGCTTTTAACGAATGGGTGCAGAAACCCGAACAACAGCGACGCACACACACGGTGAATGAGCGACTGAAGAAAGATGCAACGTTTCGTAAAACCTATGCAGAGCAGGCCGAAAAGAACAGACATCTTCAAGCCAATGCTATCACAAAGGGAGACTCTTTCCGTTGGACTGACACACAATTATCACGTGCTCACAGCATCATTGAAAACCTTTTTGGCGAGTCTTTCATGCTTCACGAAGACCATTTGCTGCAAGATGTCAATAAAGAACGCCCTATTTTCGTGGCCTATCATAACAAATGGTGTTATGTTGTCAGTGTTGTGATGATGTTGTTCCTTGCAGGTGGCCTTGTCACGGCCTTTCGGTTGCGCTTCATGCAACTCTGTTTATCGTGGTTTGGGCTTGATATGGTGTTGCACTTAGTGCTTGGTTTTGGACTGAACGAAGTCTATATCATGGCTGCCCACTGGGCTTTCATCTTGCCTATTGCTGCTGCCTATCTGCTGAAACGCCTGCAATGGCCTTCTCTACAAAGGGCTTTACGCGTTCTACTCCTATTGATTTGCGTCTTCATGTTGGTTCATAATGGGCAGCTTTTCATTCATTTCATGTTACACTAACAGCCTATGAAAGTTTCAATTCTCGTTCCTGTTTATGCTGTTGAGGCCTATATCGCCGAATGTGCACAGTCACTTTTTGGGCAGGATTATCGTGATTTAGAGTATATTTTTGTAGATGATTGTTCGCCCGATAACAGCATTTCGGTGTTGAAAGAGGTGCTGACTGCATTCCCAGAGCGGGCAAATCAGGTGAAGATTATACGCCACGAACAGAACAAAGGGGTAGGGGCTGCGCGGCAAACTGCATTTGAGCATGCCACAGGTGAAGCCATTATGCACGCCGATAGTGATGATATCATGCCGTCACATGCCGTGTCTGCTCTTGTCGAAACCATGCAAACAGGAAACTATGACATAGTAACTGGCGCATATACCACGTATGAAAACCACAGTGAAGGGGCTGTAAATCTCCCTCCAACTATGCCTCGTGAGCGTTATGTTAGCCTGCTGTTGTGTCAAAACAAGGTGAAAAACAACCTGTGGGCACGCCTATATCGTCGTGCTTTTTTACTGGAACAAGGCATTGATTTCAAGCTCGGCATCAACTATTGTGAGGACTATACGGTCATCGCCCGTGCCTTTTTTACAGCTCGTTTCACGACAACTGATGCCCCCGTTTATGGCTATCGGATAGACAATATCACTTCATACACCCACCAAATCTCACGTCGTAGTCTCATCTCTATGGTCAAAGCAAATGCTGTTGTGATTGATTTCTACAGACGGAATGATGTGGAAGGACGCTATCATCAGGCCCTCGACATGGGCTTGTTAAACATGTATCGTGATGCAATGAGAAATGGAATGCGAGCCAACGAGATAGCGACCTATTGTTCTTTCAAGCCATTGAAGCGTAGAAACAGATGGTTTTTACAGGCTATGACCACATGGCTTCCCTTAAAGATTAGCGACATATTGTATCGCGTTTACAGAAAGATGTGGGAGTGGTGTTAAGGAAATGACCGATTGATGACGATGATTTCTCATCATAGGATGATGCACATCTACTCCTGTTTTATGGCAAATGATGGTTCAATGATGTATGTTTAGCCTATCGTTTCTTTTGATTTGAAAGGCATGATAGCGGTTATTTGCGTTTCTTTTTCAGCCAGATGATAGTCTCTTCCAATATTTCCATGTGTAACATCTTTGTCACTCCTATATATAATAAGGTGGCAACAACGATGCGAGCAAGCAGTAACAAGAGTAAAGATGAAATGAAAGCAGTGGCAAAATAAGTGAGAATCATGACGCCGGCAGCTACAAACATCGTTGGCACTACATCCTTGATGACTTCCCATAAGCGTATTCCGATGATGCGATGAGCGGCATATTGCCACACCAAAAGCCATGCAATCGTGAACAATGTATAGAACATCACCATGGCATTGATTCCTAAATGATAGCAGAAAGCAATGATTGCAAGTTGCAAGATGATTTGAATCACGTTGCAACGCATATATATATCAGAGCGTCCATTGCTTAAAGCTACATTCTGATACATGGTATAAAACGGCACGAAAGCACCGCCAATGCAAAGCATTTGCAATAGAGGAATGGCGTCAATCCATTTTTCTTTGATGGTGATGAGAATGAATTCGCGTGACACAATGGCTAAGCCGAACATGGCAGGGAACGATAAAAAGGCCGTGAAACGCATCATCTTGCGAAACACTCTGACTTCTCTTCCGCGCTCTTCATTTACAGAAGCCAACACGGGTTGAGCCACTTGACCGACTGCATTGGCTACAAACGAGTTGGCCATTGTGTTCCATTTGTTGGCTTGGGAATAGTCTCCGACGACCTTTAAGGGGTAAAGTCCACCGAAAATCAAGGTTAATATGTTATTGCTTATAGTGTTAACGATGTTTGTAATGAGTACTTTCACACTGAAGTTAAACATGCGTTTGACGGGCTCGAACGTGAAATGGAAGGATGGATGCCATGAAACGAAGTAATAACGACCAAGATTCAACACCGCAATATAAATGATTTGTTGCCATGCCAAGCTCCAATAGGAGAAACCTAAAAAGGCTAACGTGATGGCAACTCCACCCGAACAAACGAGCGCTATGGCGCCAACAATGGCGAGTTCTCTGTTCATCATGTTCTTCGTCATATAGGCATTGTGGGCTATCCCGAATGAAGATATGACGAAACTCAAGAAGACAAAGCGCGCAAGCTTTGTCATATTAGGGTCATGAACGTATGTCGCGATGAGCGGAGAAGCAAAGAAAAGCACCGCGTAAATGCCGAAACTGGAGAGAATATTGAACCAAAAGACAGAATTATAATCGCTGGCTTGCGGCGACTTTAGATTCACTAAGCCTTGCGAAAAGCCACTACTTTGCAGGTTACCCGCTATCAACGTGAAGATGTTTAGCACGCCAACAATGCCATATTCAGCTGGACCGATGAGTCGTCCGAGTGAGATTCCAATGACTAAGTTAAGTAATTGCGTCGTGCCACTATTCATTGCACCCCAGAAAAGCCCTTTAATGGTCTTCTCTTTCAAGTTCTCTGCCATTTTAATTTCGTTTTAATCGCAAAATTACGACTATTTGATTGAAGTTCAAAAGAAAAGCATTAATTTTGCAATATGCATCGAAAGATAGTCTTTCATATTATCTCTCACCTCGATGTTGGAGGCGCAGAACGGGTTGCAATCAACATCGCTGAGTCGCCAACGGAAGGCATAGCGTATCATGTTGTGGAACTCATTAGGGCGCATAGTGACTTTACAGACGTGCTCATAAAGGAGCTTCGAGACCACAATATCACTTATCATAGGGGCTGGATTCCTGAGATTCATTTCCACTATCTATTCGAACGATTGGCTGCTTTGACCTTTCCGTTGTGGTTTTTATGGCTCTTTTTGAAATATAAACCACAGGTTTTGCATAGTCATACCGAGATGCCCGACCTGTCAATCTATTGTTTTTTTCGTTTGTTTCCATGGGCATTAAAGCGTTGTAAGATAGTAAGAACGATTCATAACACCCGACTTTGGACAGGCATGCAACGCACAGGACGGCGCATAGAGGCCTTTTTCATTCGGCAAAATGCCAATATTGCTATCTCAGAAGCCGTCAAATCAAATTATCAAGAGCATTATCACGACAGCCCACCTATTATATATAATGGTGTGGCTCCCGTCAAACAGCAACTTTATTCCCAGCTAAAAGCCGGGAAAATCAATATTCTTTTCGCTGGAAGATTTGAGGAACAAAAGGGCATTGACACGCTGATTGAGATTATAAAAAGCCAAAAAGACAGTGCCAACTATCATTTTCATGTCATTGGCGGAGGTTCTTTGATGTCATTGTTAACGGCAGAATTGGCTGGATTTACTCATGTTTCGATTCGCGAACCCCTATTTAATTTGGCCTCATTTCTGGCTTCTTTCGACTTCCTGCTTATGCCTTCGCGCCATGAAGGATTAAGTATTCTTGCATTGGAAGCTAATTTCAACGGACTGCCGGCTATCATAAATGCGTGTCCAGGACTGCATGAAACACTGCCAAATGACTGGCCTCTGCGTGTGGAACATAATGATTTAAACACCTATTTGCACCTGTTTAATGATGTATTGCCCGTCATCAATCGACACGAAATACAGACAATCGCACGACAATTTGCTGAAAAACATTTTTCAATGCGTAGCATGCGTGAAGGTTATGAGAGGCTTTATGCGCAAGCCTTCAAGGCATAAAAGGGAGGAATGTAATACACTTTTGCTCATAAACAATAGGGACAAGAAAGATGCTTTTATGGATAAGATAAAAAACTTTGTGTGAGAAAAGATTACAAAAAGAATGGAAAACGAAGCGCATATCGTTGTTATGATTTCATCACCAAATACGTATCATTTATGAACGAAATAGAACTCATAAAGTAAAGAAAATGAGCGCATAATGAAAAATAAGTGAAAAAAACTTTGAAGTTATGTTTTTAAACTATATCTTTGCAAACGTAATCAGGACTAAAATATAAAAAAACTCACTGCTTTTACAGTGAAAAGATTATCAAATATAAATTTAAAAAGGTAAAATTATGAAGAAGATTGTATTGGCAGCTGTTATGTTGCTCTCATCTGTTTCAATGTTTGCACAACATGAAGTAGGTACACTGACTATCCAACCTAAGGTGGGTCTCAATGTTTCTAATGTCACAAAGACAAATGGTGACACAAGATTTGGTGTGGCAGCTGGTGCAGAAGCTGAATATCAATTAGGCGATATCTACTCTATTGCAGTAGGACTTCTCTACTCAAGTCAGGGTAATAAGCAGACTGTTGACTTGCCTCCTTTAGGTAAAAGCACTGTAACTTGGTCGCCAAGCTACTTGAACATTCCTGTAGTTGCTAACGTTTATGTAGTTAAAAACCTTGCAGTTAAGCTCGGTGTTCAGCCAGGTTTCTGCGTAGGTAAAGACAATATAAAAGTAAATACCTTTGATCTTTCTATCCCAGTTGGTTTGTCTTACGAGTACAACAACTTCGTTGTTGATGGTCGTTACAACTTCGGTGTAACAAATGTTGCCAAAGGTGAAGATCCAAAGAACAGCGTATTCCAGTTTACAGTAGGTTATAAGTTCGAGCTGTAAGCCGAAAATTACATAAAGAAATAAAAGGGTAAAAGGGGCAAAAGCTTGGTAAAAGTGAGCTCCTTTTACTCTTTTTCGTTTATTAGAAGGTGCGAATCTCAACATGAATTTCAGCATCTGAAGCCTTCATTTCATAGGAAACATAACATGATGTAAGCTCCGGTGGGAAAACAGATGATATGGAAAACACTATTATTTTGTAAACTTTATATCCCGTTTTTTAACACTTCACGACCTCACCAAATAGAGAAAAGAGAGCCGTTTGTGGGAGGAAATAAGTTAAGAAAAAGCTTGTTAACACATGAAAAACAGCAGTTAATGATACAAAATGCCACATTTTGCATCACGAAATCTATCAAAACTCAGCAGCATTTGCCCCATATCACCTTGTAATCTGCGTCATTTTAGCCTTTTATTTGCGTCATATCACAACGGAAAACGATGAAAACCGATGGCTAATGAACCCCAAATCGTCATAAGATGTTGGTAGTCATAGCACTATGAAAGATGCAAAATATGCGCGTATTTCCATCAAAGCATAAAACGATTTGATTTTATCGCCGTTATTTTTTCAGCTTTGTTGAATTATATGATAATTCATTTTTCCCCTTCCTTCCTTTCATTCGACACCATAAAACGAAAAAAGAGTTGTCTCGCGACAACCCTTTTACTTTTATACAAAAACATTATGAAATCTATGTAGCGAACAAGATTATTCTTATTGATAATGGTAATTAATATCTTGTATGACGGCCTTGTCGTGCTTTCTCAAGTTGACAAGCGCTATCGTTACTATAGTCTTTTGAAATAAACAAGGCGCTTAGGCCTTGCGTTTGCAATAGCGTTCGCACTGACTGCATAGGTCATAACCGAGCAATGTGCCGAGAATGAAGTCCTCTTCGGGCGTGAGTTTATTGAGTGGACGGCCTGCAAACGTTCGCAAAGCATCCATACATTCCTTCCTTCCGAAGAACAGATTAATGCGTCTATTGCCTACAGGCTGGATGAGATAATCAATCCCTTGGCGCTCAAGTTTACCGATTGCTTGCTGTTGATAGCGTTCAGGAAAGGTGTAAAGAACCATGTTTCTAACACCTTTCTTGTATTGATAGATGTGCTCAGAAAGCACTCTTAAGTCAGTCGGTACAGCCTCAGTCTGTAGCATTTTCTGTTGAATTAAAGTTCAGGTTGAATCTCTTTAACCCATGCATCGATTCTTTCGTCGGTCTTATCATCCTCATTTACCTCATCAAGAGCGAGTCCAACGAAGTGATCATCAACAACAGCTTCAGAGTCATCATAGGTGTAACCATCTGTAGAAACCTGGCCAACGACCTTGGCACCTGCCTCTTTTACGGCGTTGAAAAGCTCGTTCATACCGCTGCAGAAGGTATCACTGTAGCTCTCAGAATCACCACAACCAAAGATGGCTACAGTCTTTCCACTGAGTCCTGCCTCTTTTAATGTCTTCACACCATCAAACCAATCGTCCTGCATATCACCTGCTCCCCAAGTTGAAGTGCCAAGAATGAGGTTTTGATAAGCACCAAGCTGATCAGCAGAAACCTTAGAAACATCAAATACGTCAGCGCTGTCTACACCGAGTTTAGAAGCAATACGAGAAGCCAGGTCTTGGCATGTACCGGTTGAAGAACCGTAAATCACACAAGTTTTATTCATTTTTAATTCCTTTCTTTGATTATGCCCGAGAGCATTTTTGAGTTTAATATGTTTCGGTTGCAAAAGTAATTGCTTTTTGAATGCCGTGCAATACCTAAAAAGAATGAAAAACACGATTTGATATTTTCACTATTTTTAGGTATTGAATACACTCGTATTATTTCATAACTTTGCAGTCGAATAAGTGCAGTGGTAATTGTTTTCCCGGATTATTCATAAAGAAGAGAATTCCGTCTTTCGGCATTTTTCTGATTCTTGAGACTGGGTTCACAATTAGATAGTCTGCACTTTTCATTATAAAAGGAACAGAAACATTAATAGAAGATAAATGAAAAGTTGTAAGTTTCGACTAATGGCAGGTGTGCTTTTAGCAGGATTAACATTGCAATCCCATGCACAAGTCAATGCCATTGATTCCGTAATGAACCACGTAAAAGGTAACAAGTTAAGCGTAGGAGGCTATGGTGAGGTAGGCTATACACGCGAGTTCTTCAGTGATAACCCTTATAAATACAGCCAAGCTGCTAAATATAAGAAGGATCCGAGTCATGGAAAGTTTGATATTCCCCATGCAGTAATCTACTTAGGTTACGACTTTGGCAAGGGCTGGACTATGGGAACAGAGATTGAATTCGAGCATGGTGGCAACGGAAGTGCCTATGAAAAGGAGTACGAAGAAAGCGGAGAATGGGAACACGAGGTAGAGAAAGGTGGAGAAGTAGAGTTAGAACAGTTTTGGATTCAAAAGAGTTTCTCTCGCATGTTCAATCTACGTGCCGGCCATATCGTTGTACCTATTGGCTTGACTAATGCTTATCATGAGCCACTTAACTTCTTTACAGTTTATCGTCCAGAGGGAGAAGCAACAATACTTCCTTGTACTTGGCACCAGACGGGTATTAGTTTGTGGGGTCATGTAGGTCAAGATTGGAAGTATCAACTACAATTCTTGGCTGGATTGAATGCCTTAAGTTTTAGTCGTGACAATTGGATTCAGAAGGGAGCAAGCTCTGCTTTTGAGTTCGAACCAGCCAATAAATATGCTGTTGCCCTACGTATTGACAACTATTCTATACCAGGTTTGCGCCTCGGTGTAAGCGGATATTATGGTCATAGCATAGATAACTCATTGGGTCGCGATGCAAATGGTAAAGCATCTAAACTCAAAGGTGCCGTTTCTATCGGCTCTATTGACTTCACATTCAATCGTTTCAATTGGATAGTTCGTGGTAGCTTTGACTATGGACACTTAGGAGATGCAGAGCATGTGCAGCTACTTCCTGGAAGACAAACCAAGATTTCTCCATTTAATCCAGACCCCGTTAGCAAGACAGCTATGGCTACTGGTATTGAAGCCGGTTGGGATTTGTTCTCTCAAATCGCTAAACTTCGTCAGGATCAACAGCACTTTTACCTCTTCGGTCGTTACGAGTATTACAATTCTTACAAAGCAAGTGGCACACAACTGAGGTATCCTTATACCGAAAAGAATCGCATAGCATTTGGTTTCAACTATTATCCAATCAAACAAATCGTAGTGAAAGGCGAATACTCTCACCGCTTCTTGAAGAGTGCTTACAATAATGAGCCATCGGTTTCTCTTGGAGTTGCCTACGAAGGTTTCTTCCTTTAAGGATGAGAAAAGATAAGAATCATAAAGTAGGTATATACCTATTTAAATAAGGATAACAAGGAATCTTAACTTAAAATAAAAACAAATGAAGAAAATTTTCAAGTATGCCATGCTATTTGCCATGGCTTGTTCACTGACTACGAGCATGACTTCATGCAGTAGTGACGATGATGTTAAACCATCAGGAGAGCTTAGTGCGGGTGACAAGTACCTTCAACAAGTACTCAGTAGCTATGTAGACAACACGGTAAACCCTACATATAAGGCGTTAGCTGACGAGAGTGAGAAGCTCTATAAAGAGTTAGAAGCACTTCAACCGGGTTCAATCACACAGCAACAAGTAAATGATGTGTGCAAGACTTTCCTCGAAGCACGTGGTAACTACGAGCGTAGTGAGGCCTTCTTGCTTGGTGCTGCCTCTCACTTCCTTATCGACCCACACATCGATTCATGGCCTCTCGATTTGCAATCACTTTATAACTATATCAAGGCTGATAAGAAATACAAGATCTCTGACCAAAGTATTCTTGGCTTCCATGGCATAGAATTCATCCTCTTCCGCGACGGACAACCTCGTAAAGCAGCTGAATTGAATGGACATGATACCTATAATGATGGTACAAACAACTTCACTATCTTCACTGGAGCGCAAGAACTTGAGTATGCAAAAGCCGTAGCTGAAGACCTACGTAATAGCGTTTATCGTCTTGAATGCTCATGGAATGAGAATGCAACTAAGGCACATAAGGATGTTCTTGACGAGTTGGAAACGAGCTATACTACCGATAAAGGCAACTCGTATGGCTATGAAATGAAGCATGCCGGCGACCCAGTTAACAGCCAATATGCAACAGTTAAAATCGCTGTTAGCTCAGTATTGAGTGGTGATAATAGTGCTGCTGGTATTGCAGATGAGGTTGGTAATACCAAGATTAATAACCCATTCTCTGGTAAAGACGAAAGTTATATCGAGTCACCTTATAGCTATAACTCTCTAACTGACTTCCAAAATAACATCCATAGCATTGAAAACGTATGGTATGGTGGCGTACAAGGCAAGCGCAGTGAATATAGTTTCAGCAGCTATTTCAAGAAGTATGACGCTGCAACTGGTAAGCGTGTTGAAGACGCTATAGCCAATGCATTGAAGCAAATCAAAGCAATCAAGGCACCATTCGTTAAGAATATCAAGGATCCTCAGTGCGCAAATGCAATCAATGCATGTAAAGAACTGAGCGATGCACTTACTGCTGCCTCTGACTTTATAGGCAAAAACAATAAGTAAACGATAGTTCTGCCGAGGCAGACGCTAAGTAATACGGACATGAAGGAGCTTATTTTTCATGCCCGTGTTTATCGCTTTATAACGTAATATGCGTAAAACAAAAATATTTATGATAATGAAAATGAATTTCGGAAGGCTTTTTCTGCTTGGTACAATGGCTTTAGCGGTAACGGCTTGTAGCGAAGATGATAGTACTAAGCCTTACAACCCAAATGATCATGTCGGTAAAAATATTGGCAACTTTACTTCGGCTGAGTGGTATCCTGGAGGCGAAAAGGGAACTACTTCGAATGAAGAGGGCTGCTATAGTAACCCATCTCCCGAGATAGAAGAAGCTGGATTATACCAGACTTTCAAGCGCGGTGAAACCTTCTTTGAGCACAATTACACCTACTTTACACGTCCTTATGCGGGCTTAGGTCCTGCTTATGTGCGTTCAGGTTGTGAGTATTGTCACCCTTCTTACGGTCATGGCAAGCGCCAAAACAAGTATAATGCCGACCAAATGGGTAACGGATATCTGCTCGTTATCTATCATCCAACGGCAGGAACCGACCCTGATGGGGTGCAATATGCTGCCAATTCATACATCCGTCAGGTAACGGGTATGCCACAAACTAAGGCAATGTATCCATTCAAAGCACCTGTTGATGAGCGTGGAATCCACATGCAATGGAAGACGCTTTCAGGCACTATGCCTTCTGGTTTGTCTGCAACTCAATTCCCTGATGGCGAGAAATATGAGCTATCTTATCCCGAAGTAACCATCGAACAGAGTGCTTTCAACACCAATCCTAAGCCTACCAACTATGAGGTACGCCTTGAATCTACGATTGGTATGTATGGTTCTGGCTTGCTTGATGCCATTGATCAAGACTCAATGAAGGTGCAGTATGCACGTGAAGCAGCCAATCCTCACGTGAAACTCAACCCGGGTATGTGGGACACTGCAGCCCAAGATTGGGCCGCTTCAGCATGGTATAAGCTGGCAGATGGCACAAAACGCATCAAGAAGTTTACCTATGCAATGACTCGTGCGGCTCTACTTGACGGCCCAGGTGTCAATGCTATTTGGAACATTACCAACGTTACACGCAGTGATCGCCGCTATCTCTACACCACACCAGCATGGGCTAAGGCCATGAGTGAAGACGAAAGTGTTATCAAAGAGATACAAGAGCAGGGCCAAAATCCGTCATCTTTGCTTCATCCTTACTATGGAGATGGCACCAAAGCAGGTATAAAGAAGTTGGTAAATGACTTGTTAAGTCTCAACACTCCTACCGAAGCAAACAAACAAAAGTATAAACAATACTTCGTAGATATGGCACCTTGGAACGGACAAGACGAGATGCAAGACGAAGATTACTATGCTTTTTCGGTATGGCATAAGGGACTTGGTGTGCCACAGGCCCGTAACCTCGACTCAAAAGAGGTGCAACGAGGAAAAGAACTGTTCTATCAAATGGGCTGTACTGCCTGCCATCGTCCTTCATGGACTATCAAAAAAGACAACAGTTGGGTAGATCCTATCAGCCGTAGATATGCTTCTATAGGCCATGGCCTACCAGATTATAGTGGCACTACTATCTGGCCATACACCGATTTGGTACAACATCGCCTCTTCATGGTTAATGATATCCGCACAGGATGGTGCAGAACAACACCTCTTTGGGGTCGCGGCTTGTCGACACAAGAGACAGGTGAGGGCTCAAGATTACACGATTGTCGCGCTCATAACGTAATAGAGGCTATCATGTGGCATGCATATAGCAAGCAGAGTGATGCCTACTTTGCCGCTGAAAAGTTCTATAAATTGAAGAAAGCCGATAGAGATGCTGTCGTAGCTTTCATCAATGCAATTTAATATTACCCACACTCGACTCCTCCCCAAGGGTGGGGAGGGCGAGTGGAGTAGAGCTAATGGTGATGCAATACATAATTCATTAGCTGTCAACTCGTTATAAACAAGATTCTGAAATGTGCCATTTTGCAGTGCTAAATGCGTCATTTTATCCTGTAATATGCACCATTTCGCGTTGTAAAGTGACACATTTTAGATTCTTATCTCATAGGTATTATACATTAATCTGTTTTTCTTCATGATTCAACTACATTTCAAACCTCTCACATTTGCATTGTTATTTCTTTCCATTATCCTCTCTTCGTGTAGCGAAAAGGGTGGAGATGATGGTCAGCAAAGCAACAAACTATCCCTCGAACAGGTAATAACGAACGATATAGATGGGGTCATTCGCGCGCAATATAAAGCGTTGGCAACGAACACTTCAACCTTTTATGAGGCTCTATCTGCACTTGAAACGTCGACAATGACGCAAGAGCAGTTGGAGAAAGTGTGCCAACTCTTTCTCAAAGCTCGTGGAGATTATGAGAAGAGCGAAGCCTTCTTTTTTGGTGCTAACGCCCACTTCACGGTGGATGCTGACATCAACTCGTGGCCGTTAGACCGCGTTCGGTTCCAACAACTCATGCAAAGCAGTGACCCACTTGATGATAGTGAGCGTTGGGCTTCAGGCATTGTGGGCTGGCATGGCATTGAATATGTTATCTTTAGAGACGGAAAACCACGCCCTGTTGCAGACATAACGGCTCGTGAACTCAAGTATGCCAAGACCTTATCTGCCAATCTTCGACTGCGTTGTTACCAGCTTTATTGCGGATGGAATGCCAGTGCTGGCACCGAGTTTACAGCCATTCTTGATGCTGCAAACCTATCCTATCATGCGCCAAAAGGAGCCGATTATCGCGACTATTTCCTTGCCGTTTACACGCCACAACGGGCAGCTCAGGTCATACTTACAGGCGATAATGGCATGATGGGGCTATCGGATGAGATGGCAAGGACTAAGTTTGGCGACCCGTTTGAACATCAAGATGCCGACTATATTGAGTCACCTTATAGTCACACTTCATTGGAAGACCTTCGCGATAACTTGCAAAGCATTCGTAGTTTATGGTTTGGTAATGACAACAATGCCTTCGATGCATGGTTTAATGTGCGTAATCCGGCAATCTCAAAAGCCGTGAGAGAGGCGTTCGATAAAACGCTTCAAGCCATCAATGCAGTGCCCGAACCATTTGTAAAGCACTATAATGACCCGACCATTAAACAGGCTATAGCGGCTTTAGACAACCTAAGTAAACAGCTTGAACAAGCAAACGACTTTATACAACAACATAATGATTAAGAAAATAACATTCGTTTTCTATGTAGTTTTGATTGTAGTGATGGCAGCGGCCACCATTATTGAGCATCTTAATTCGACGCCCTTTGTCTCGCAATATATATATGGTGCGTGGTGGTTTAGCCTGCTTTGGGCTCTTCTTGTGGCTGTAGGTGTGGTTTATATTGCCAAATCTCATCTCCGGAAATGGAATCTTTTGTTACTTCATTTGTCGATGATGGTCATCCTTGTTGGAGCCTTTTTAACGCATACAACGGGCTTTAAGGGGATGATACACCTAAGGGGTGACCAGCCAACTAACGTCTATACAGAGATGGTTTCCATGTCAGAATCGCGCACACATCGACTGCCTTTTTCGGTTCGTTTGGACCATTTCGACATACAATATCACGACGGAACACAAGCTGCTTCGGATTATATGACCCACTTTGTCATAACAGATGGCGAGACAATTACACGTGCAACCGTGTCGATGAATAAGGTATTTTACTACCATGGTACACGTTTCTACCAAGCGAGTTATGACACAGATAACCGCGGAAGTTACCTCAGTGTGAATAGTGATCCCTATGGACTTCCTGTTACATATACGGGTTATGGCCTGCTGTTCTTTTCGCTTTTGTGGCTTCTTGTCGATGCAAAAGGAACATTTAGGCAGTTGCTTCGCAGTCCTGTGCTTAAGAAATCATTAGCCACTTTGTTGCTAATCTTTGGATTTTCAACAGCTATTCATGCGGCCGATGAATCCATTTCAGCCCCTGTAGTGGCTCAACCCGTAGCCGAAAAGTTTGGAGATCTCTATATCAACTATAACGAACGAATCTGTCCTTTGCAGACTTTCGCCCTGGATTTTGTGAAGAAAATCTATGGCAAACGAAGCTATAAAGGTGCTGATGCCACTCAAATCTTGATGAGTTGGATATTCTTTGGCGATGCATGGAATCGTGAACCTATCGTGCAAATCAAGAGTAAAGAGATGCGCGAAACATTCGGATTACCCGAATATACGAATGTAAAGGCATTCTTTCAAAATGGAGAATACGTCCTGGGTCAATATGCTTATGACTATCAACAAGGGCAACTGGACGCACTACACAAGGCTTGTTATGACATGGATAACAAGCTTCAAGTCATCATGTCGCTGCAAAAGGGAACGCCACTTGCCCTATTTCCGCACACGTTTCGACATGGAAAGACGCAATGGTTCTCGCCATTTGAGCAGTATCCTAAGCAGCTTCCGAAGAATGATATCCTGTTAATCAAGAGCTACTTTCCTGCACTCTATCAAGCCGTTGCAGCGAATGATGAGGCCAATGCCATTCAACTCATTGAACAACTGCGAAGCTATCAGCAGCACAATGCAGGCGAATCGCTCCCTACCGACATGCAGTTTAAGGCAGAGAAATGCTACAATAACATTCCTTTTTCCACTCTACTTTTCATCTTAAACCTATGTCTTGGCTTCTTCACTATGGGCTTAGTGATTCGCCGATTGACTTCCTCCAAGACGCAACTTCTTGGACTTCGTCCGTCAATACTTCACGGGTTGCTCATCCTTTTGCTTGTCATCTCATTCTCAGTGCTAACATTTGCGCTGGCCTTACGATGGATAATTAGCGACAATATCCCTTTAAGCAATGGCTATGAGTCCATGCTTTCCGTTGCGTGGTTTAGCTTGTTGATCACTATAGTGATGGCTTTTGCAATGCGTTCTCTGCGCCTTCTCATCATCACCTTTGGCTTTTTACTCAGTGGTTTCTTTCTTTTGGTGAGCCATATCGGTCAAATGGACCCCGCAATCGGCCATATTATGCCCGTGTTGAATAGCCCATTACTGAGTATTCACGTGAGTATCATCATGATGAGTTACGCACTTTTGGCCCTAACCTTTATCTGCGGACTCACTGCTTTGATTCTTTCGGCGTTACAACGCATGCGTGGTTGTCCCCAAACAGGACTGGAACAGTCTACGGCTTTAATGACTTTGAGTCGCATTTTCCTTTATCCTGCCATGACAACGCTGGGACTTGGCATCTTCATTGGTGCCATTTGGGCCAACATTAGCTGGGGAAACTACTGGTCATGGGACCCAAAAGAGACGTGGGCGCTTATCACTTTTATGGTTTATGCGGTGCTTCTTCACTTGCAAAGTGTACCTGCTTTGCGCACGCCTAAATACTATCACATCTATACAACGATAGCTTTCTTGACAATAGTCATAACATATTTCGGCGTAAACTATGTGTTGGGAGGCATGCACAGCTATGCTTAAATGAGGCCTTTTCGCCTTTTTCTTACGAAGAGATGAAGCAAAATTAAGGGTGAAAGCACTTGCGTGATAATGAGAATACAAACCAAATAGAGAATAATTAATAATAGCTTATGATACAGAAAAATACTCAAGAGGAGTATTCTAACCTCACTTCTCCACGCAATTCAAGCTTGCCGACGCTCATTTCTGAGGGCCCAAGCGAGGCCTTTCGCACTAAAATAAATGATGAAGCCTCTTTTATCATTCATGCATCCGACCCAAATGCTTCCTTCACAGCACAGCTTCAAGAAGTCATTTCGCGTTATAATGAACTGAGAAATCAGTTGATGCCCGGCGCTGAGGCCGTCATGAAACGTTACTTTCTCAGTGATGCTGCCAATCAAGAAGACGAGGTTTATGCCACCGATGAATGTGATTGTGCGCTCTCTGTGATTCAACAGCCACCATTAGATGGTACAAAAGTGGCGCTATGGGTATATGTTTTAAAAGGGATAAAGAATCAAAACTGCGCTCAAGGGATGTCTCGTGTGTCGCACGGGGCATACGAACATCTTTGGATTGCAGGTGAAACCATCTCTTCATCCAACTCAAAATATCAAACAACTCGATTGCTTGAAGACTATGTGATGCGTCTGATTGAGAACGAATGTACGTTGAAAGACAACTGTGTTCGCACCTGGTTTTTCGTCAACGACATTGATAACAACTATGAAGGTGTCGTGAAAGCACGCAATGAAGTGTTTGTAACTCAAGACCTAACTGCCAATACACACTACATATCGAGTACTGGAATAGGAGGTAGAGTGGCTGATTCGAAGGTGTCAGTATGTATGGATGCCTACGCCATTAAAGGTCTTTTGCCCAACCAAATGACTTTTCTCTACGCGCTTGATCACATGAATCGCACGAGCGAATATGGCGTAAGTTTCGAAAGAGCGACGCAAATCGACTACGGAGATCGCCGACATGTCTTCGTGTCGGGCACTGCAAGTATAGACAACAAGGGGCAGGTGGTCTACCCGCGTGATATCAAACGTCAGGTAAAACGCATGTGGGAGAATGTTGATGCCATACTCAACGAGGCCGAAATGCACTTTGATGATATCACCTTTGCCCTCGTTTATCTGCGTGACCCAGCTGATTATGCAGTGGTTTCAGCAATGTTTCACGAGCAATTCCCCCATACTCCTTATGTCCTTCTCCATGCTCCCGTGTGCCGACCAGGCTGGCTTATTGAGATGGAATGTATGGCAGTGAAGGCTAATCACGATGAAAGATTTCCGAATTTCTAAGGCTTTTATCAGTTTTTTTGTATCTTTGCATCCGAAGAAAACAAACAAAATAATGAAAAAACTGATACGAACAACTGTCCTTTTAGCATTCACATTGCTAACCATTGCTACTGCTTGTGGCAGTAATGAAATTGCACCAGAGAAGAAACCAACACCGAAACCTGGCACAACGCCTATCGAAGAAGGGGTGAAATACGTAGGAGGTGACATCTCACTGCTACCGAAATATGAACAGGCGCATGCCATTTATAAAGACAAGGGCACGCCAACGAGTCCGCTTGCACTATTTAAGAAGGCTGGCTGGAACACCATGCGACTTCGTCTTTTCGTAAATCCTGCCGACTATCAAGGTAGTGATCGCGATGCAAACGCATGCCAAGATTTCGCTTATATCTTGCCTTTGGCGAAACAAATCAAGGCTGCTGGCTTCAAGATTCTACTCGATTTTCATTACTCTGACACGTGGGCTGACCCCGGAAAACAATGGACTCCAAAGGCTTGGGAAAGTCTGAATGATACACAATTAGCTGCAAAAATCAAGACCTATACAGCGGAAGTATTGAAGAAAATGAATGAAAACGGCGTTTCACCAGAGTTGATTCAGACGGGAAATGAAATCAGTTATGGAATGCTTTGGGGAGTAAACAAGGCATCAGCAAAGGTGTGTTACCCCACATCTCCACAGGAAAATTGGACTCGTTTCACACAACTCTTGCGGGCAGCAACCACTGCTTGCAGAGAGGTTTGCCCCAAAGCAAAAATCATTTTGCATACCGAGCGCGTGTCAACTTCCCAACAACACGACAACGCTAATTATCAAGCATTGATGAATTTCTATCAACAGATGCAGTTAGCCAAGATAGATTACGACATCATTGGCTTGAGTTATTATCCTTATTTCCATGGTTCAATGAACGAACTCGACGCTGCTATATCGCGCTTAGAGCGGGCTTTTGCGAACAAAAACATTATGCTTGTTGAAACGGGTTACCCTTATAAGTGGGCTGTTGGAGGTTCAACTTTCGACTATTCTAACCAATATCCTTACTCGCTTCAAGGCCAACAACGTTTCACTTCAGACCTCGTCACCATGCTAAAGAGCCACAAACATGTGACAGGTTTATTCTGGTGGTGGCCTGAATTTAATGCATTTAATACACAAATGAGCAATTGGTACAATGCACCTCTATTCGATAGTGAGAGTGGAGAGGCTACACCTGCTTTGTATGAACTAAAGAAATTCGCAGAATAACAATACACTTGATTCGTTTCCACCATACAAAACCTTGTGTGAGGAAACGAATCTTGTGATATGTTTAACGCTCATGCATGATGTAAATGATGCGGAATATCAGCAAAATAGCCCATACTATAGCTAATATAGCATCTTTTCTTATCTTCTTTTTCCGCTTTTCTTCGTCTTCAATTTTTTTGTCTTCAATGAACAGACTGTAAAGCGTTGTGATGAGGGCCAAGGCAAAAGCAATGGCTACAATAATAGAAAAACTCATTTTTTAGTTACGATTTAGATTGCACTTCTTTGTTAATTGTAGTGCAAATGTAGGTAAATTTACGCATAAAACCTCATGTTTGTTGCTTTATTATGAATCCTGTTGTACAATGACACGCCTTACTTTTATTCATCAAAAGCCTTTCTTAGAGCGTTTTAAGCCTTGAAATGTTTAGGTAAATGCGGGGCGAAAATGAATGGATAGCTGGCGAAGTGCAATGATAATCCACTATGCCAGCAGCACAGAATCAAATCCTTCATCAGCTATTTTGTATAACCCCATGGCGTGATAGTGATTGGTTCACGCCGCGATATGCCTCATTTTATCGTGTAATCTCCGTCATTTCATCGACTGAAATGCGTCAAATCACCCGGTTGTTTGCGTCATATTATTTTCCTGTTTTATATCAACAGGTTCGTTATTCCCAATTAGCCCTCAAACGATATACATTCCATTAGTTGTCAATACCATTTGTGTTGTTATGGTTTGGCAATGAATGTATTTGTTATAGTGAATGTTGCGGCCATGCAACGCCGTAGGTATTATGCTGGTATTCCAATGAACGAATTTGCCATTGCGAATGTGGTAACGATGCAACGCCGTGGAATTTATGCCAATATTCCCATGAATGTATATTTCGTTATGACTGCCCTCATGGTGCAACGCCGTAGGTGTTATATCAATATTCCAATGAACGAATTTGTCATTGCGAATGTTGCAACGACGCAACGCCGTAGGTATTATACCAATATTCCAATGAACACATCTATCACTACGAATATTCTCATCTCGCAACTCGGTACGAGTTGTTCTTTTGATAGCCCGGGGTTGGCGAGGAACGAGC
>OGJT01000319.1_pt1 | contig 27923 bp, 18 predicted proteins | sample 1572331 | NCBI WGS metagenome assembly OGJT01 (sample SAMEA2582094, study PRJEB24529) | metagenome | biome: Human gut stool | place: China | collected 2011
TCACGTCAATATATAAAAGTAGATCGCAAAGAATAATGCTGCGGAATTGAGGTTAAACAGAGAAGATGTATATAGAGAAGATTAAATCTCCAGCCGACTTAAAGCAACTAAACATTGACGCATTAAAGGTTGTAGCTGATGAGACTCGTCAAGCAGTATTAAATCGTGTAAGCAAGCATGGCGGACACGTTGGACCTAACCTCGGCTTTGTAGAGGCAACTGTTGCCCTCCACTATGTCTTTGACACGCCTAACGACAAGTTGGTTTTTGACGTTAGCCACCAAAGTTATCCACACAAAGTATTAACAGGCCGTGCTTCAGGATTCCTTGGTAATGTCGACGAAATGAATGCTATTAGTGGCTATTCCTCACCAACGGAGTGTCCTGAATATGATAATTTCGAAGTTGGGCACACCTCTACTTCTGTGAGTCTTGCCACCGGTTTGCAGAAAGCCCGTGATATTAAAGGGACGAAAGAGAATATTATTGCAGTCATCGGTGACGGCTCTCTCTCTGGCGGTGAGGCTTTTGAAGGCTTTGACGAGGCTTCCGAACTCGGCACAGGTATTATTATCGTCGTGAATGACAACGAGATGTCTATCGCTGAGCCACACGGAGGTATCTACAAGAACCTACGTGACCTCCGTGAAAGCAATGGCCAATGTAATCACAATTGGTTTAAGGCATGGGGCTTTGAGTATAAGTACTTAGAGGAAGGCAACGACGTAGAAAAACTTATCGAGGTGTTCCGTAGCGTGAAAGATACGAACAAACCGACCGTTGTTCATATCCATACCGAGAAAGGACATGGCTTCTCTCCTGCCGTTGAGAATAAAGAAGCATGGCATTATGGTATGCCTTTCAATAGGGAAGATGGTAGCAGACCAGAGCGTCCAGCTACTGAATCCTACGAGCAACTACTTAGTGATTGGCTGTTGAAGGAGATGAAGCAAGACAAAACACTTGTCGCTGTGACAGCTGGTACACCTTCGGCAGCAGGTTTCACACCAGAGAAACGTAAAGAAGCTGGCGCACAACATGTTGACGTGGGTATTGCAGAAGAACAGGCTGTAGCGATGATTTCTGGTATGGCAAAGGGAGGATTGCGACCAGTATGGACTGTTTTCAGCACCTTTATCCAGCGTACCTACGACCAAATAGCACAGGATCTCTGTATCAATGCTAACCCAGCTGTTATCAATGTGACATGGGGCGGCACTGCTTCCATGAATGACATCACCCACATCTGTCTCTTTGATATACCCATGTTATGCAGTATTCCGGGGCTTATCTACCTTGCTCCAACAACCTGTGAAGAGTATTTTTCAATGCTACGTTGGGCTATCCTGCAAGACAAGAAGCCTATTGCTATCCGCATACCAAGCAATGGTGTGCATCACACTACGGAGACTGTTGACAGAGAATATGCTTACGAAGCAAAATACAAAGTGACACAGAAGGGTGAAAAGGTTGCTATTATCGCTGCTGGCTCTTTCTATCAGAAGGGTGAAAATGTCGTTCGTTTACTTGCCGAGAAGGGAATAAAGGCAACACTCGTCAACCCTCGTTACTTAAATGAAGTTGACCGAGAAACACTCGACTCACTGAAAGGAAGCCACGAATTGGTAGTCACATTAGAAGATGGTAGTAAAGATGGAGGCTTCGGAGAACGTATCGCTGCCTACTACGGGACATCAGAGATGAAAGTACTCGTGGGAGGAATAAAGAAAGATCTCTATGACCGCTTCGACCTTCAACAGCTTCTTTCAGACAACCGTTTACTTGACGAACAGATTGTTGAAGACGTGGTAAGCATCTTGTCTTGACCTTTTGCGGATGAATAAGGATGTCGATGGGAACGGCGTGAGATAAATCACCTCTCACAAATACCACAGACGAAACAGAACATTTTTGCACACGTGAAGAGACTTCAAAAGGGTTTCTACTGACAGATATCACAGAGTACTATCGCCGACACCGGCTATAAGCTCTGTGATATCTTGTGTTTAGACAATTCCACTGCGGGCTCTCTCTGTGGAGAAATTGACATCTCTCTGTGAGAAACAAAACCCACAACACCCCTACAATGATATTGGTAGAGACCAAAGGAATGCTAAATATACAGATAGAAATTGTAAGGATATTTCATCAAACACCTGTCTCTCCATTCGAAGAAAGGCCGAGAAAGAGGCAAGAAGACGCCTTTCAACGTTCAAGAACATGCCCTTCTTGCATGTTGAAGACGCCCTTCTTGATGCAAGAAGGGCGTCTTCTTTAACATCATACATAACTTTCTGATTTATTGTAAGTTAAGAGCTCATCTTTAAGCAGAACTAAATTCCATTCGTGAGGACATTCATCTTGGTTTAATGTAATTGTTTTTTACCACATTGCAAACTCTTCCGATATATAGAAATAGGTAAGACGAAGATCGTTACTGCCCGTTAAGGAGAGCGTCTAACATCATCGACAAGCAACGTATCACAGGTTAAATCCACGTTGAAAGACCATTTTCTCTGAGTCAATCAACTTTACATTTTTATAGTTAAAACATTCTAAAAAGACAACAACTAACAAGAATAATACTTATCTTTGAAGACATTTATAGATTAAGTCTTTAATTCATTTAAACTAAGAAAATTATGAAGAAAGTATTTCTTATGGCTCTTGCTGTAGCAGCAATGACTATTTCAAGTTGTAACAACGGTAAAACTAATGCTCCAAAGGCTAATGCAGACTCAGACACAACAGAGTCTGTTGCTGCAGACTCAGCAACAACTGCAGCTGCTCCTACCGATGCTGATCAGCTCATCAACCAACTCAACGAGAAGATAAAGGCTAAGGATGAGAAGGGTGTTGCCGCTTTATTGACCACAGCTCAGACTAAGATGGCTGAGTTGGCACAGAAGGATCCAAAGCAGGCACAGGAGTATATCGGAAAAATTCAGCAGTGGATGCAGAGTAATTCAAAGAACATTCAAGAGGCTTTGAAGGCTTCTGGCAATGAAGCAGCTGCTGAGGCTGTTAGCAAGGCAGTTGACGCAGCATCAAAGCAGGACCCAAAGGACGTTACAGAAAGTCTACAGAAAGCAAAGGATGCAGTAAAGAATGCAACACCTGAACAGATTGAAGCTGCTAAGAAGGCTGCTAAGGAAGCTGCCGAAAAGATGCAGGGTAAGTCTGGTGAGGCTGCTAAGAAGGCTATGAAAGATTTAGGTCTTTAATCCTATTTCACCCCACCCCTTCCTCGCTTAGGAGGTGGTGGGGAGTTTATTCAAACCTTATATCATACGAATTCCACCCACGAGAAACACGCTATCTCAAATAGTTTTCGTATCTTCGCAATATGATTAGAATTGAAGATGCACAAAAAGAACAGGCTGAAGTAATAGCCCGACTGATAATGGAAGCGATGAACCACGACTGTTGTCAGTGGTTTGCAGGACCAGACCATAGCTTAGAAGAGTTCCATCAGCTTATAACATCGTTAGTAGAACGGGATGATTCGCAATACTCCTATCTCAACACATTGGTTGCACTAACAGCACATAACGAGATTGCGGGTATCTGTGTCAGTTATGATGGTGCGAGACTTCCGAAGCTGAGACAAGCCTTCATCGAAGGAGCCCTCAAGGCTTTCGGTCGCAATTACGCTGATATGGATGACGAGACATCGGCTGGCGAACTGTATATCGATTCGCTCTGTGTAGACAAAAAGTTCCGTGGGAAAGGGATTGCAAAGCTACTTCTTGAGGCAACAATAGAGAAAGGAAGGAAGATGAACCTCCCTACTGGTCTGCTTGTCGACACTGGTAATCCTTCTGCCGAACGACTTTACCATCGCGTAGGCTTCGTTTATGTAGACGATAACCAATGGGGTGGACATCAGATGAAACACCTTCAAAAGCACCTTGATTGAGGTTGGCTTTTGAGATAGGACAGCTTTTATCGGCTCAAAAGAACATTATCTATGAAACGATAGGACTGCTTATAGAATTACAGTCTATCCTCTCACTATGACAACATTCCTGTGAGACGATAGACAGAAAAGCATACCTTTATTTGTTAATCTCCACCCTTTATCGTATCTTTGTAGGCGCAATAGGTTCATTATAAGCATGATTAAAAAGGGAAAGCGGTGAGATTCCGCTACTGTCCCGCAGCTGTAAGTTGTCTGTCACAGGTAAACATAAGCCACTGATAACGAATGATTGGGAAGGCGTTTACCTTCTTTTGGATAACAAGTCAGAAGACCTGCCATTGCAAGTCATTGCATCTCTCGAGGAAGGGCACTGCATAGAACCATTATGATACATTATAAGAAGATGAGGCAACTGGCTGGCTTCTTTCTGTTGTTATGCCCTTTGAGTATGACAGCACAAACCATAACCAATGATTCCACACAGACGATAGAGGAGGTGGTGGTCAAAGGCTTCCGTATTCCTGGGAATGTATTGGCAAGTACACCGATACAGACACTGTCACACTCGGATATGGAGCGTCTCGGCATACACGATATGGGCGATGCGCTGAAACGATTTGCTGGTGTACAGGTGAAGGACTATGGCGGTGTAGGCGGTATGAAGACTGTCAATATTCGAGGCTTAGGGGCTGGACACACGGGCGTCACGTATGATGGAGTGCAGGTAGGTGACTGCCAGAGTGGACAGGTAGACCTCTCTCGCTTCACGCTTGACAACGTCTCACTCGTCAGTTTGCAGATTGGACAAGAAGACAATATCTATCAGAGTGCAAAGGCATACACCTCGGCAGGACTCATCAATATCAGTACGTTACAAGGCGTATCCGATCGCAAGCCACACCTCACAACAACACTGCGCACGGGTAGTTATGGGCTCTTTTCGCCCTCCCTACTTTATCATCAACAGTTCTCACGTTTGGGGATTAGCGCATACACAAGCTACGAAAGGGCTGACGGAGTTTACTGGTTCACGCTAAAGAATGGTATCAAGACCATCCATGAGCGTAGAAACAACAGTGACATACAGACGTGGCGAGGTGAACTGAATATGAGCTATCAGCTCACAGATAAGCAGACATTGCAGTGGAAGGCTTACGGATTCACATCCAACAGAGGATTGCCAGGGGCTGTCATCTATGATAACACGTATTCGGCAGAGCGTCTGAAAGATAAGAATGTCTTCACACAAATGCTCTATGAGAACCGATTTAGCAATCGCATCAAGATGAAAGCGGCTGTAAAATGGAATTACGCTTGGTCACGCTACTCTGATATACCTGCCAGTGGATATAAAGAAGATACCTACCGACAGAACGAAACTTACCTTACAGCGACGCTGTGGACAAATCCTTTGCAGGGATTAAACCTATCCGTTGCACAGGATTATGCGCATAATCATCTGTCCATGACGCTTCCGAAAGCTGCTAACCCTACTCGCAACTCGCTGTGGACAGCCTTAGCAGCCAACTATCAGACAGGCCCTTTCAGTGTCAATGCATCTCTTCTTGCAACGAACATCTACGAACGTGTAAAACAAGGGAATGCTTCAAACGGATTTCACAGACTGTCACCTGCCTTCAGTATGCAGTGGCGTTGTCTGCAAGACTTCCGCCTCCGCTTTGGATATAAGGACATCTTCCGTACTCCAACACTGAATGAACTATATTATACAGGTATCGGCAACCGCCATCTGAACCCAGAGAAGTCACGCATGTGGAACCTTGGTGCTACTTACTCGCACACCTTTAATCGTACACTCCTGCTTTCCTTGACTGCTGATGGGTATTTCGGCAACGTCACCGATAAGATTATTGCGGTGCCAAAGATGTTCTATTGGCAGATGATGAACGCTGGGAAGGTGCGCCAATTAGGACTGGATGTATCAGCAAACATTGAGAAGAGATGGGGTAATGATTGGACCGTGAGTGCGACAGGTAGCTATAGTCTGATGAAGGCAACGGACATCAGCGACCCTACAGCTGTCTATTATCGTAATCAGATAGCCTATACCCCATGCCATTCGGGTTCAGCAAGCGTTTTATTACATACTCCTTGGCTCGACTTCAGTTATAACGTTTTATTCATGGGAGAGCGTTACACGCTGAGTTATAATATCCCAGACAATCGTATGAAACCATTTGCTGACCATAGTATAACACTCTCTCGGGAGTTCAAAATTAGTAAGCAGCAATTACGAGTACAGTTTGATGTGCGCAATCTTGGCAATAAGAACTATGAGGTCGTTCGCTTCTATCCAATGCCAGGCACCAACTGGCGACTGTCTGTAAGCTGGGTACTTTGAACAAGAATATAATCACAACAAAAGGATTCAATTAAAATTCAATTATAAACAAAACAATGAAGACAATGAAAAAGAATCTACTTGCGTTAGGCATTATCCTCATGTCTGCGCTCACTTTCACCGCTTGTAGCGATGATGACGACTTTTATGATGGTAAGCAACCAGAGGTATCAACCACAGATGTGTATGTTTCTTGTGCCGGTAACTTTGGTGCAAATGATGGAACTGTTGGTATTCTTGATTACAACATACAAACTCGTCCAACAGCACCTTTCCTTTATCGCAATGCTTACCAGGAACAAAATGGCATCAAGATTGGTGATGCACAAGACTTGATCGTATTTGGTGATAAGGTTGTCGTTGCTTGTACTACTTCTTCTAAGATTGAGGTTCTGAACCGTGTAGGTAAAGTAGAACAGACAATTAAGCTCCACAACGTTAAGCCTCGTTACTTGGCCACAGATGGCAAATATGTTTACTTCTCTGCCTACAGCGGTAAAGTATATAAGATGAATCCTAACGACAAAGTGAAGCCAATGGTTGACTCTGTTGTTGTGGGTGACCACCCAGAGGCCATCTCAATTACGAATGGTAAGCTCTATGCAAACCTTTCAAACTATAGTATGACTGGTAATGGTAAGTATGTAGCAGTAGTTGACCTTAACACATTCAGTAATCCAAAGAATATTGAGGTTGGTCTCAACCCTTACAATCAGAACATTGCTGCTGGCAATGACGTATTTATCGTGTCTATGTTTGATTATGTAGAAAAGCCATTAGTACAGAAGATTGACACAAAGACCAACAAAGTGACACAACTCTTTAATGCTACTGCCATTGCATACAGTGCTAATAAGAATGCGCTTGTCTGCCTCTATGCTCCTTACGGAAGCACTGATAAGAGTTTCTTCCTCTATGACTTAGCTACAGGTCAGAAGACGAACCTCGACATGACAGGTCTTCGTAGTCCTCAACAAGTTAATGTTGACAAGTGGGGTAACATCTATGTTATAGACAATCCAAGCTATAATACACCAAGCGAAGTGTTCTACTACTCACCAGAGGGTAAGCTTATCCAGAGTAACATCACCGTTGGAATGAGTGCTCAGAATGTACGCTTTGCCAATTAAAGCATAGCTTAAACACAACAAAAAAAATTGGAGATAAACATCATTTATCGGTGTTTATCTCCTTTTTGTGTGGTATATAATATCCTAATATACTACATGCTCCACAGCCATTCACGCGCCATTCTAAATAAAATAACTATGAGTCGCCATGGTGTTAGCGTCCACTTTCCCATGAACGTTTTGGGTTCTTGTTAGCAAACAATTATCCTCATATCAATTAAAGCTATTTTGCTACATTTATGTTGGGGAATTCATCTATCATAGAGAACAATACTAAACATACGAATTAACTTATAGCTTATTCCATAGGACAGATAAGTTTAATCTTATCAGAAGATGAGAATAAAAGGGGAAACATAAACTTTTTGGATAATATTCTTGTACATTTGAGGAGTTCGCAATCGTTAGCTAATTTATTGAAAACCAAATTTGCTGTCATTCCTGTCAGCTATCATCGCCGTATAACACATTAGTCTACAACAGCTTACACGAAATGTTAAATATGACAGCAAACTAAAATAAAACTATATTGGGTCTTTATGTAGTTGTTTTCCTTCATATTCCACAATCCTACTCATGCTGATGACGGTAATATTTGATAGGTTCTAAGACGTGAAAAATCACTTATACAAGGCAGATTATTAAGACTCATAAATAATGAGAAAGCCACAAGAAGTGGGATAAAAGAACAAGTAAAGCGGGTGTTTCCCAACTGTAGAGGAACCCACCCGCTTTACATATAATGTAACATCTAATACTCCTTGAAAGATAACACGGTCGTTTACAATGGTGTCTTAAAGATAAACGTACGGATAACCCAATAAGAGAGAATACCGCTGAGATAGCCTAAGAAAGCTATCCACGAAATCTTCTTCATATACCAACCAAAGGTTATCTTCTCCAATCCCATTACGACAACACCTGCGGCAGAACCAATGATAAGGATGGAACCACCCACTCCAGCACAATAAGCTAATAGCTGCCAGAAGATACCATCAACGGCCATGTCGCCTGTTGCCTGAACGGGATACATACCCATACTACCTGCAACAAGAGGCACATTATCGACTATAGACGAGAGAACACCAATGACTCCTGTCACTGCATAATGATTACCATGGAAGAAACTATTTAATCCTCCGCCAAGTTCATGTAATACTCCCACCTCCTCAAGACAGGCAACAGCCATCAAAATACCAAGGAAGAAGAGGATTGTTGACATATCAATACGACTCAACAAGTTAGATACTCGTTTTGAGAAGTCCTCACTGGCGCCTTTTGAACGATGCAAACTACGATAGAATATCTCTGTAATCGTCCAAAGAATACCTAATACAAGGAGGATACCAACGAATGGAGGAAGGTCTGTGAAGTAATGGAATACTGGTACGAAGCAGAGTCCACCCACACCAATAGCAAAGATTATCTTGCGTTGTGAGCCATTGAACTCTAATAGTTCAGTATCACCAGAGTGATCTGTCTCTAACATATCACCACCTAACTTGCCCTTTAATAAGAACTGAAGAACAAAGGCTGGGATAATCATTGATATAAGAGATGGTATGAAAATCTCGCTTATCACGCCACCAGCTGTTATCATTCCTGCATTCCATAACATGATAGTTGTTACATCACCGATTGGTGAGAAAGCACCACCAGAGTTGGCGGCAATGATAACCAATGACGCATAAATCATACGATCCTTATGGTCTTGAACGAGCTTGCGAAGAATCATAATCATCACAATACTTGTCGTCAAGTTGTCCAAGATAGCTGAAAGGAAGAACGTCATGAAGGCTATCTTCCATAATAAACTACGCTTTGACTTAGAACGCATCACATCTTTAACCCAATTAAAGCCGCCATTCTGATCAACAATCTCAACGATTGTCATAGCTCCCATGAGGAAGAAAAGCGTGGTTGCAGTGTCTCCAAGATGTTCTGTTATCAACTTGTTGGCAAATGTGACGAGCTGATCTCCAATACCCTTAAACTCTGGGTGCATCAGTTGCACAAATGGTGAAGGGTCGACCATATAGAGAACCCAACAGAAAACAAACATCAACAAAGCAACTGCAGCTTTGTTGATTTTCGTCAGACTTTCCATCGCTATGAGTGCATAACCCAAGACGAAAACGACGATAATAGCAATTGTTAGTGTAGACATAAATAATATTAATTCGATTGTTCTTTGGCGCAAAGGTAAGCAAAAGAAATGAGTTGCACATAAAGAAATCAAATTAATTATAAGAAAGATAGACTCATTCGACAAATTGTAGTATATTTGCAAGTAAAGTATGAAGTAAAAGATAAAATTATCTTGATAATAGAAGAAATCTATGGAAAAGAAATATCTCAACGTTGTATGTGCTGTTATCCATGACGGTGATAGGTTTTTATGCACCCAACGGCTACGTAAAGGACCTGATTATATTGCTGAACATTGGGAGTTCCCAGGCGGTAAAGTGAAGGAGGGAGAAAGTGATTACGAGGCTTTGCGACGTGAACTACACGAAGAGATGGAGTGGAATATCTATGTAGGGGCAAAGCTCGGGAGTATTGAACATGAATATCCTGATTTCATTGTCCGGCTTACTGCCTATGACTGTATGGCACATGATAAAGATTTCAAACTTCTTGAACACATTGACGCATGCTGGTTAAGACCAGAGGAATTTACAAAGCTCAATTGGACGGAGGCTGATGCAGCACTCATTAAACAGCTTTGGAAATAGTATTCAACGATTTTATCAGTTCTTATCCCTACCTAATAAATACACAAAACGATTTATCACCATCAGCTATCAAACCAAATTATGAACAAAGAAATACAATCACTTGTCGATCAACTTAATGCTGCATCCGACGCTTATTACAATGGTCGTGATGAACTTATGACTGACTATGAATGGGATGCAGCCTTTGATAAGCTAAAAAAGTTAGAAGAAGAAACAGGTATTATACTCCCCGATTCTCCAACACAAAATGTATCTGCCGATAATGTTACTGGTAAAAAGGAGGAACATGAGTTCCCTGCACTATCCTTGGCAAAAACAAAGAAGGTAGAAGACCTTGCTAAATGGGCAGAGAATAGACCTATATGGCTCTCATGGAAATTGGATGGATTGACACTTGTTGTTACATACGATAATGGTAAACTGACAAAGGTTGTCACACGTGGAAACGGTCATATTGGCACCAATATTACTCATCTTTCTACGGCTATTGATGGTATCTTGCAAACCATTCCCTATAAGGGACATCTTGTCATCCGTGGTGAAGCCGTCATCAGTTATCCTGACTTTGAGCAGTTTAACATGGAAGCAGAGGAAGAATATGCCAACCCTCGCAACCTCGCATCAGGCTCACTCACACTGAAAGACATCAATGAAGTAAAAGCCCGCCACTTGCGCTGGATTCCTTTTACACTCGTTTATACAGAGGAAGAAATAACTTCTTGGGGAAAAAGAATGGAGTGGCTTGAACAACAAGGATTCAAGGTTATAGATAGAGAGGTTATCGAACAGCCTACCGTTGACAATATAGAAGCGGTCATTCATCATTGGACAGAAAGAGTTACTGGCGTAAGTTCATCACCATTTCCCTACCCTGTTGACGGCTTGGTAATCTCATACGACGACACCGTTTATGCTGCAACAGGTTCTGTCACTGGTCATCATGCCACACGTGCAGGTTATGCTTTTAAATGGCAAGATGAGAGTGCTGAAACAGAATTAGACTATATAGAATGGTCATGTGCTGCTTCAACCATTTCACCTGTTGCCGTTTTCCGTCCTGTTGAGTTGGAAGGAACAACCGTTAAACGTGCTTCCCTTTGTAATATCTCAGAATGTGAACGATTAGGGATTGGTGATAAAGGAACGAAGATAGCTGTTATAAAGGCAAATAAGATTATTCCGAAGGTTATTAACGTTATTGAAAGCGTTGGTACTTTCCATATTCCTGAGACTTGCCCAGTATGCCATTCTGCTACAGAAGTTAGCGAAAGCGAGGTTAGTGGAACACGCACACTACACTGTACCAATACACATTGTCCAGCTAAACAGCTGAAGAAGTTTGGTAGATTTGTATCAAAAGAAGGTGTAAACATTGACGGACTCTCTGAACAAACCGTGCAGAAATTTATAAACCTTGGATGGGTTCGTGAATATGCCGACCTTTTCCATCTTACAGAACATGCTACAGAGCTGCGTACAATGGAAGGTTTCGGAAATAAGAGTGTCACTAAGTTATTGGCTGCTATTGAGAAGGCTCGTAATGTAGAAGCTCGTCGTCTGCTCTTTGCTTTAAACATTCCACTTGTTGGACAGGATGTTTGTAATCGTCTTTTATCAGCTTATCCATTGGAGGAACTTATTAAAACGGCTACAGAAAGTGATGCAGAAGATGTCTTCTCAACCATTGCTGGTATTGGACCAGAGAAGAGTGCAAGCTTTGTACGCTGGATGAAAGATACTGATAATCAGTCTATGCTACAGCATCTGTTGCTTGAGCTAAACGTTAGTCAACCTTCATCAGCACCAACTGGTGATAGTTGTCAGGGATTAACCTTCGTTGTTACGGGTGATGTTCACCATTATAAGAATCGTAACGAACTGAAAGCGTACATAGAAAGTCAAGGTGGTAAGGTAACTGGTTCTGTTTCTAAATCAACGAATTATCTTATTAATAATGACGTAGAAAGTACTTCTGGAAAGAATCAGAAAGCAAAGGAACTTTCTATCCCTATTATCTCTGAAGATGAATTCATAGCTCGCTTTGCACAAACCACAACGTCAGAAACATCCTCACAACCAACAGAAGGAAGTCTATTCTAAGGCATAAATACAATAAATATATAAAGGAGACGATTGCTACATCGTCTCCTTTTTATATATAAACAACTCTTTTAGAAGGTCCACTTAGCTGCTACCGTAGGGATAGCATAGAAATGGTTATTCTGTCCTTTGTCATTCCATACGAAATTGTTACTAATCTCAACCTCTGAACCCAATGATAGATTCACATTCTTCATACCCTTGAGTGTATTGAGATTAACCCAGAACTGAGGTTCAGAAAGGAGTATCAACTTACCATTAACATTTGGATCATACCAAAGGTCACAGAATCCAGAGAATGTACAAAGACCCTTAGCGAAGGTTGTACCCCACACCTCTGTCAGCTGAAAACCACTGAAAGGATGTGCACCAGTGTGAGCATTCTTAAACTGATACTTATACATTAACTGAAGACTAAACGTTTTTGAAAAGTCTTTTGAAGCCCAGTTCCATGCTCCACCAAGAAGAACAGCATGCTGATAACGGTTACCATAATAGCTATCCATTGTTTTACCAGAGCCTAAACCACCATTATACTCTATATGTGCAGCCCACTGCTTATTCTTCGTAAGATTAAACTCACGTGAAATCTCCCAATAAGCACCCATTACACCATCGCTCTTGTAATCAATATCAGTAAACATATAGGTAGAACCCCATGTATCAGGTTTGAACATTTCTACTGTTGTTGTTACTGACGTACGAGAACTTAGGTTCTTGTAAAGACTATGACCTAAGTCATAATGTAACTGGACATCTTGTGCATTTGCACAACAAAAAGCTGCTATCATACAGATAGCGAGGGAAAAGAATCTTTTCATAACTGTTCTTAGTTTATATATTAGAAACTGCAGCAAAGTTACAAAAAAATCCTAAACTATCAACGTAATAGCAAAAGATTAGTTAACTTTGTGCCTATATGAGAATAGATATCATCACCGTATTACCAGAGATGCTGGAAGGATTCGTACACGAGAGCATCCTTGCCAGAGCAGAAAAGAAAGGATTGGCAGAGATTCGTCTGCACAATCTTCGTGACTACACAAAGGATAAATGGCGCCGTGTTGACGACTATCCTTTTGGTGGACAGGCTGGTATGGTCATGCAGATTGAGCCTATCGACCGTTGTATCGCTGCTTTAAAGGAAGAACGGGAATATGACGAAGTTATCTTTACATCTCCTGATGGCGAACAATTTAATCAGAAGATAGCCAATGACCTCTCGTTGGGAGGTAACTTCATTATTCTTGCAGGACATTATAAAGGTGTCGACCAACGTGTACGCGACCATCTTATTACACGTGAAATCTCTGTTGGCGACTTTGTTTTAACAGGTGGCGAACTACCTGCCGCTATCATTGCTGATGCTGTTGTACGACTGGTCCCAGGTGTTATCAGTGATGAACAGAGTGCACTTTCCGACTGCTTTATGGATGATATGCTCTCAGCACCTATCTACACTCGCCCTCGTAGTTATAATGGTTGGGATGTTCCTGAGGTACTTCTCAGTGGACACGAAGCTAAGATTAGACAATGGGAGTTTGATCAAGCAATGGAACGAACCAAAAGATTGCGTCCTGACCTCCTGAAAGAATAAGACAAATGAGCATTTAAGATTAACAAATAAAACTATACGAAATTATGTCACAGTACAAAGAATTACCACAAGTTGAGTTTGCTGTAGCAGCACAGAACGCATTCAAGAAATTCTTTCAGTTCAATGGTCGCATCCGTCGATCTGAGTATTGGTGGGGCTTTCTTACCCTTTTCATCGCTGCTTTTGTTATATCATTAGTTCCCTTTGTCGGACCTCTTGTAGCACTTGTTCTTAGTATTGCAGGTATTTCTATGCAGTTCCGTCGTTTGCATGACACTGGAAGAAGCGGATGGTGGTGGGCTGCCCAAGCTTGCGTGGGAACAATTTCTTGTACACTTTTCTTTGTGTCTTTCAATTTCAGCGCATATTTAGAAGCCATACGATCACAAGATATTCAGGCCGCAATGAACGTTTTGATTAGTGCTATAACAAGCATAACAGGTATCTTAGCTATCGTTTTCTATCTGATAAACATCGCCTTAGGTATTACAATTCTGGTTTTCCTTCTACAAGATAGTCAGCCAGATGCAAACAAGTATGGTGAGTCTCCGAAGTATGTTCTTCAGAATACAGAGGTGTAAAAAACATTATTGTTGGGTAACGTAGTTAATAGAAAAGAGACGACTTACCGTCCGACTAATAACTTTCCAGCCGACGTTACACGAAGAAACAGAACGTAAGCTACTACTTTGCTCAACATCTTCATAGAAACGTAATGGGTAATCTTCCATGTTTCAAAAGAACCAGTAAAGTAATAAAAAATAATTACATAACATCGTACGAAACATCTTCACCGAAAGGATATAACATCTCCAACAGCCAAACTCATAACACACAACAAATCAGCATATTACAGATTGCGTCACAGAAGACGTCCCTCTTGCAGCAAGAAGGGCGTCTTCTTCATATAAGAAGAGCATGTTCTTGAACGTAGTTAGGCCTCTTCTTCCCTCATATACAGCCTTTTCTCTGAATGAAGAGGGAGTAATCACAGAAATATCCTTACAATTTCTACTTACTCGTTTAGCGTCCCCTCTTCAGCTAACAGCTTTTTCATAAGAGTAAACTAACATTCTATTCCTCGCTACATTTGGAGAGATACGGAAGTTAGACCATTCTTTCTAACTTTTACAAGTGCTCTCACACCACACATAAGTAGGGACTTATTATTACATATTGTCACTCAATAACCTAACAGAAACTAATTTATACCAACTCTTAGGTATTGTAGTATTCATATTTTATATATACTTTTGCACCGCTTATAAATTATTTCAGGATTATTATATTTATCAATATGGTTAAAAGATTACACTCTTGTTTATTATTAACGGGCACATTATTATACTCTGCAGCCCTACCGCTAAATGCACAAACAAACTCACCGGGAAAAGTCACAACTGACAGCTTAACACAAGACACATTGTTCTCTACACCCTATCTGCACGACCAAGTGCTGCAGACGGTAGAAGTAATTGGACGTAACGAACGTTCCTATAAGAACACAAACTCCTTCATCGGTACAAAAACAGAGACTCCTCTTAAAGATATTCCACAGTCAATTGGATACGTAACGAAAGAGTTGGTGCGCGACCAAGGAGCAACTACTGTCAATGAGGTGGTAAAGAATATCAGTGGTGTAAACCAATATACCTTCTATAATGACTTCTCTATCCGTGGTTTCCGTACTACTGGTAACCGTAATTCTGGTAACCTTGTCAATGGTATGCGAGCACAGACAAGTCTTTGGAAACAGCAGTCATTGGCAAATATCGAGCGTGTTGAAGTTATCAAAGGTCCTGCTTCTGCTCTCTTTGGAAATGCTTCACCGGGTGGTGTGATCAATCGTGTGACAAAAAAGCCGTTGCCTTATCAACGCAACACTGTATCAACAACCGTTGGAAGTTTCAATACTCTCAACACCTACGGAGACTTTACAGGTCCATTAGATAAGAAGAACACCCTGCTATATCGCCTTAATATAGGCTATGAACATACTGATTCTTATCGTGACCTACAGGAAAACACAAACTATATCGTTGCACCATCATTCTCGTTTCTCCCAACACAAAGGACACGCTTTAACGTCGACATCGTTTATCAGCGCACCGATGGCAAGGTTGATCGTGGTCAGCCTATCTTTGGAGATGGTGACCTCAAATCCGTTCCTATCACTCGTTCGCTCTCTGCAACAAATGACTATCTTAAGGAGAACCTCGTGAATATTACGCTTGGAGTAACTCATAAGTTCACGGATAACCTCTCTTTCAATGCTACCTATCTGAACTCTTCCTATGATGAAGACCTTCGTGAGCACAATCAAGCCAATGCTTACGTGAAGTTAGCAGATGGTACACAGAGTCCGTCACGCATCCTTATGCAGTGCCTTGTACGCCAGCGTCACTTCCGAAACAATAGTTTCAACACCTATTTTAACTATAACGTAAGCACGGGGCCAGTCAATCATCGTATCCTTTTAGGTTATGACTATTTCCAAATGGCACAACAAGCAGGCTCATCAGCAATGACTGCTGGAGGCTATCTATTGAAGGACGGTACGACAACAACGGCTTTCAAGCCTACCAACATTACTAAATACGTACTCGACAAGGATGGTAACCCACGAACGAATGTGCCTTACTATGACTTGACAAGTAATAATAACAACATTGAACGTGACTATTCAAAGTATATCTTTGTATCAACAGCACTCTCTCCTTACCTGCAGTATTCTCATGGCATTTATCTTCAAGAGCAGATGGAAGTAGGACCAGTAAAGCTTCTCTTGGGTATTCGCCAGGAAATATTCACTGATGTACTAAATTATAAGACCAATAAGGAGACCCGTACCACGCAGCATGCGTTCATTCCACGCCTTGGTGCTGTCGTTTCAATCAATAAGGATCTGAATGTGTATGGTACATGGGTAAAAGGCTTTGAGCCACAGAGTGCATCCGTACAGGGTAACCCTAACACCGGTGGACCATTCGACCCAGAGTATAGCCAGTTGTTGGAAGCGGGCTTGAAAGGCGAATGGTTTGACAAACGACTTAGTACAACGCTTTCATTCTTCCATCTTCAGAAACGCAACACACTCTATAATGCTAACGACGCAAACAACCCAGAGTTGTTAGAACAGGTGGGAGAAGAAACTTCAAAGGGTATAGAATTTGATGTGGCAGGCTTCATCCTTCCTAACTGGAGTGTTGTTGCAAACTATGCTTACACTCATGCTGCTATCACAAAGACTGTAACTGATTCAGAGAAAGACTTTGGAATGCAGCGTCCTAACACTCCTCGTAATGCTTTTAATATCTGGTCAAAGTATATCATACAGACTGGTACACTACGTAACTTCGGTTTTGGACTTGGTTGGAATGCTGTTACAAAACGTTATGGACAAGTTGGAAGACGTGAGAATACTACGGTCTACCCTGGCTATGGTCTCATTAACGCTGCTCTTTACTATCGTCTCCGTAACCTGCAGGTACAGTTAAATCTCGACAACGCACTGAACAAAGTTTATTGGGTGGGCGGATACGACAAGCTCCGCTCCTTCCCTGGTGCTCCACGGAACATAAAAGCTACAGTCACTTACAAGTTCTAAAGAGTAAACAAAACACAATCATAAAAAGCCTTCATCCGTCTGCAGCATTATTGTCCTTGCAGAAGATGAAGGCTTTTTACTATCAGTAGTGATGTACTAAAACCCTTATACATATACTCTCTTACAAACTATTGCACACGCTTAGCCCTTGCATGTTTCTGCAAATAGTCATATTTACCAGGGAAAGGACAATCATAATCAATTGATTCCACACAACTAAACACTACATATCGATTGTAGACAACAAGGCTATAATGCCGATTTAACTCATACGCAAGTGAGTCTGTGAGCGGTTTATCATAGATTCTATAATCAAACTCTTTATTTCCAGTCACCCCATAAACGATTTCTGTATAGTCACTTACAGAACCACCTCTACTGACAGACAAGCCTCGATAACCCATCTTCTGCAAGGCTAAACGAACAGAATCGAGTCTTTCTATACTTAATCCTATCTTTTGTAGTTCTCTTTCCTGCTCTTTCTTCGACTCTATCTCATCACCTTTGAAATTAACGTCTTGCTTTGAAGATACACCCCAGTCCGTCAGTTTTCCATGCTTCGAATACGCTACAGAGAATCCAGTACTATCTGGTAGCCAACTTCTTGTAACCTTAATAAGTCTCTCTATATTCTGCCGATTAGCCTTGTAGGACGCCTCCATCGTCTCAGGAGTACATTCTTCTTGTGGAACAACAGCAAATACCGTAATACACAACACCTGTAAGATATTAAAGCAATGGAGTCCAAGAAAGATATTGTTCACATAATTACGATACCAAACCGACTGTACAAGAGAACAGATATAAACAAGAACAATAGGTATTGAAATGAACCAACCAAGTATTGCAAAAATCATTAACCAGGAGAGCGAATCCTCTGGATAATCATCTTCGTAGAAGCTCAACATGATTGTAAACAACAGGACTGTTACAAGAACATATATCAAAAAACGTAGAAACAGCCAGAAGAAAAAACGATAACCGCTTTTACAAGAATCTTCTGCATCGACAACTACATCCTTTTGCTTACTTTTCTTCCTGTTATCCATCCATAGCCAAACACCAAGGACAAGTAGGAATAGTAGAATATTAATCGTAAATACCATCATAATAGACTATTGATATATTTATCAGTACCATGAGTCTTTTATACGTATCTGACAACCTTACTTATTTAATTCTTTACCTATAAGGTTGCCAACTACAAAAATGTTCACTAATAAAGGCATTAAAAACTACTAAAAACAGAAGTCTTTTATCACACACTATTATAAGAATAATGTTATTATCAAGTTGCTGTCATTTTAACATTTGGCAGCAACTATCTGTATAACAAAGTATTGCATCTTCAAAAAGCATGACAGTAATGACAGCAAAATTAGTTTTACTGAATTGTTCACTTTAGACTAGAGCAAACATAAAGACGGCTTCTTAGTTTAGTTTATAGAACAGCCACATTAATTTCCTCTTCACAGCTGAATTGGACTTTGCATTCTGATCTGTAACAATTCGCTCATTAATACTCATACCTAAAGTATCATCTTTTCCCACATTGACGGGTAATACAGATAAAGGAATTAATCTTATACAAGCTATAATACTATCATTATCAACTTTTGAGAAATGTTTATATCGTGTATCTGGTTCTTCTATGCCCACGCTATCACTAAAAAAGAGTTGACGCAACAAGCGTGACTTTGTATCATAGATAGAACGAGTATCAAATCCATTCTTTAGGTAATACCCATCAGCAATGACTATATACTTATCGTTCTCACAGAAGAGTTGCTGTGCTAACTGGCTTATCTCCTTCTTGTGGGTCATGGCCTTGGCTTCATCAATATAATAGAACTTGTTGTCAGAAAGTAGTCCTAAACCTTCATTTAAGTCTTTGTCTGCCGTAAGCACAGCCACTCCAAGGTCATCATAGAACTTCCATTGTTTATTCTGGTCGCCTGGAAGGTTATAGCCAATGTCCTCTCCCATATAATGATTAATAATCATTCCTTTCTTATAGAACACAAACTGCGGATTATAACTTAAGAAAAAGATGGAATCATGGACCTTTATAAGTATCTCATGACGACTATCACGATACTCACAACCCAGAGCTATATTAGAGAGGATAAAGTTCATGGAGGGTATCAGGAATATAAAGAAAACAATAACGGATATTGACCATAGAAGAAACCTACCAACTTTTGAGTCATTAGCGCAAAAGGAGATAAGTTTAGCAAGGTAATAAACCCATACCCAACAAGTGAGAACAGTCCCAACAATCTCCACCTGTTGTATAAAATAGCAGAAGGTGTCTTTTCCTAAACAGATGACATCTATCAAGAAAAGTAGTACACAAATCACCTGCACTATCAGGCATACCTTTATTATATTCTTCTTCATAATCTTAATACGTTTCTTCTGGCCAGTGTTTAACGATATCCCCATCCTTGAAAACAGCCCATGCACGTAGCTTCCCATGACTATTATACCAATAAGCCGTATCAATAGCATCGTCATTCCTGTACTTTACTTTAAAACGAAGAACACCATGCGGACGGCGCTTTATTGAATCTTGATAATAGCAATCATAACGCCTTGTACTATCATCAAGTATTGTTACTTTATCTTGTATCTGTCCATTTGGATAATAAACATTGGCAGGAGCCCATGAGTTACCACCGTCATAGATAACAGTCTGATAGGCAATAGGATGTCCATGAGTAGCATAACGAATAACGACCTTATCTTGCTTTAATCCATTCTTTACCCTACAAGTATATAAGTCGGGGAATATCTCTTCCTCGTCGTCTTCATTTTCTCTTGGGAAAAAGGCTTCTGGAAATTCGTTGAAATAGTTTTTTAAGTAGACAACAGGCGTATTACTGAGTGTACCTGTAAATAGTTTTCCAGAACCGACTCTGTATATCTTTTCCCCATCTGTATATAGTTGATACTTCTCTGAAGAATTTAATCTTACAGCATTCTCGTCATAATTGCGAATATCATCAAGTGTTCCATCAGGCTTATAGAACTTCCATTCACCTTCTCGATGCGCTAAGTTATCAAAAGTTGTGTACCCCTCCGACTTTAAAGTACCATCCTCATAATAGTACTTAGCATAGATTAAGCGGTTATCTGACTTGATAGAAGGGAATTTCTCTTCCTTCCAAATGGTGCCATCTCGCCTATAGGACTTCACCCAACCAACCCATGTATTATAACTATGTTCCTTTTTTCCAACTTGTTTCACCTTACCATCTTCATAATACTCAGTGTACTCACTTGGAAGAGTATCAATGTAATCAGGTATAAGAGATATCCCATATCCCAATAATAAAAGTAATAAAGCAATGAAGGGAGGAAGTAGAGTTCGTAGGAAAATACGTGAGAAGATTATACTGATTATAAAGTATACTACGGAAACCATGAAGCCTTCTATGTATATACCCAAAACTACATACCCCCGACCAGCCGCATCAGTGCTGTCTCCAGAAGCTGCCTCCATTGCAAACAAGAACATAAAAATAAGTGGGTAAATCAAAGCCATTACAACTGAAGCTATGGCTATCCGAAGCTTTTTATTCTTTATCATGTAAGTTTCTACTCATTATAAATCATTTCTCTACAAGGGAGTCAAAAATTATAGGTTATTAATATAGGTCTTTAAAAAATGGTTGTCTTTCTGAAAGACTATAGGTTGACCACAAAGATAAGAGTTTCTATTGATACTTGCAAAGGAAAAGAAGATGAAATAACAATTATTCATACAAACCACTTATAGCTGACTACTCAATATCACAACGCAAAGTAACTGAAGAGCATTGAAACAATAAAAGCCAAGAAAGACGTTATTCATATAATCACGGTGCCGAATGGCTTGCACTGCTGAGCAGATATAAATAACAAGAATAGGTATTGTAATAAACCAGCTGCCAACAACAAACATGATAATCCAAAAGAAACACTCGCCTGCATCATCCTCACCAAAAGTGGCAATTACCATTAAGAATAAAAAAACTGTAACCAAAGCAAAAGACAACACACGGAGGAATATCCAGAATAAAGACCGCCAATCCTTATTATAAAAAGCAACAACACTGACCTCTGCCCCACTTTTCTTGCTCTTATTCCAATGACCAACAAACAATGAAACACCAAAACCAAAAACACAAAGTAGTATAATGATGATAAAAGCGAACATACTTAATTTATTATTACAGTCATCAACTGCCTTCTAAACAGTAAGAATTATATCTTGCAAAGATAAACTTTTGTACTCTAATATACAAGGGATACAACTAAAAACAACAGCCTTCTTTGGCAGACAAAACATGGTTACATGTCTATAAAATAAAGCTTCCTCAAATTATTTTCATGAAAAAAAATATTTTTCTTCATGCCAATAAATATTTCTTTTCATGACAATAAATATTTCTTTTCACGTAAATAATTCTACCAGCATTATGTACTAAGGCCATCGAAGCACATCTCTACCTAATGACATAGTATAAAACTTACGTCCCTTAAAGCAACTTCTATTACACAGACGACAAGTAAGCGTACAAAGAAAGAGAGCATATCAATCGCTTGACATGCTCTCTCTCCTTATTTAATTCTGTCTTATTCAGTATAAGCCTACTTTATAGCCTCACCATTTGCCTCAACTGGCCAGTAGATATTCTGGTACAAGTTAGAGTTCTCTGCGTTACCATCAGGTGAACAGAGCTGCATCTCCTGATAAGAGAATGGAGACAAGTAGTGTGCCTGATAGAAGGTGTAACCGTTGTAGAGGATATTGTTGGTCGTCTGAATCTGGTAAGGACGAACATACTTTGAAAGTGTCTTAGCAGACATTGTAGCATTAGCACCACCATCAGCAATAATCAGACTCACACCATTCTTATCAACGAAAGAAGGACTCTGATATATCTGATCCCAGAAGTTAACACCTTCGATCTGATAGTTCTTCACCTGATCCAAAGCTGCCCAACGAATCAAGTCATCGTCACGAAGACCCTCACCAGCAAACTCGCTGCGACGCTCACGACGGATAGAATAGAGTGTTGCATCTACTGGATGACCAGCTGAGAATGCTGCCCAGTCGTATGATGGACGATTTACATCAGCCTCCTTACTCATATCAGTTGCAGCGATAGTTGTTGAAATTGGAGCTGTGATACCAGCGCGTGCACGCAATGCTGTCCAATAACCAGTAGCTGTTGCATCCAATGAACCTGTACGGAGGTAAGAAGCCTCAATATAGTTGAGCATAGCTTCCTCAACACGGATGATAATCTGACCATCAACATCAGAGAAGGTCTGACCCAATTGCATTGCAGGATCATAGTTGTAGAACTTACGCTGACGATAGCCAGTTACGTCTCTACTTGCCTGGTCTGTTGCAAAGAGAGTTGCCGCATCGAAGAAGAGTTTAGTAATGGTAGGTTTACCTTCTTTAACTCTTTGCTTATTAATTAAGTCAATACTCTTCTGATCAATATCAAGGTCATTAGACTCACCGAACACGAAAAGCTGCAGACGCTCATCACGGTCAGTCTTAGCTAAGTCTACTGTAGTATCTCCATGATAGCCTGAACCAGAAGCATAGATAGGCAAACCATTCTTCATAAGGAATGACTCTACGAGACCACGAGTCCAACCTGAAGACAAGCCACCACGCAGTTTGTTTGATGTAAGGTGGGCTACGTTGATATCAGTATTGAATTCTCTCCACAAAAGAACTTCTGGATACTTCGTCAAGTTTGGACTTGCAAACATATCATAGTATGGATTCCAACCATTGAAATTACCAACAGTACCAGGATTCATTACGTGGTTATTCTGAGTTGACAATGGTACAGCATCACACACCTTCTTAGCTGCATCAATCGCTTGATCAAGGAAGAAATTAACTTCATCATCCTGATTAATAGTGAAGTTCTTGTTCCACTCCTTGTTCTTACCTGGCCAGTTAGCATCACCTGGTACACGACCTGTTCCTCTGTGATACTTCTCGAAGGTTGCTTCATAGAGTGCCATTCTTGATTTCATAGCCAGAGCAGCATACTTATTGATACGTACCTTATTGGCAAAGTTCACCTGCAACTTATCAATAGCCTTATCCATATCAGAAAGAATCTGACGTGCAACAAGGTTACGAGGCTGACGCTTACTTGCTTCTACGAGGTCTTTATCAATGTTTAATTCATTAAGCATGATAGGGAAATCACCGTAAGTCTTCAGCTTATCAAAGTAGAGCATAGCTCTGATGAAGTAAGCTTCACCCATGTATTGATTGATAAGTTCTGGCGTGCCAGTTACTTCTTCTTTGGCAATCTTTGCTTCACTTTCATTAATGAATTTATCTACATCTCTGATAGCATACACATCAAGACCTTTAGATGTTGGGACTTTCCACTGATCCTGTAGGTACATTCCAGAGTTTCCATCTCTTGCTGCTTGGTTATCTGTACCATTATCAAATGTAGCAACACCCCCAAACCAGCCACTGTTATTAGGGAAGATATTTGTATAGTATTTGATGGTGAATGTACCAAGTTGATCCGCAGTTTTGAAATATTCGCTTGGTGAAACCTCGTCAAGAGGTTTTCTATCAAGGAAATCATCACATGAAGTAACAGTCATGCCAAGGCACAGCAATGGTAGACCACCTTTTAGTATATCTGAAATAATCTTTTTCATAATTCCGTGTATTTAGAAGTTAAGATTCAAACCGAATGAAACAGTTCTCTGAAGAGGGTAAATTTTTCCAGGTCCCCAGTCTCCTCCTGTTGCTTCAGGGTCGAAAATCTTATTCATCTTAGTGAATGTTGCGAGGTTTTCAGCAGAGAAGTAGAAACGTATTCTATTAGCTCCTATCTTGCTTGCGATAGACATTGGCAGCGTATAACCAATCTGAATATTCTTAATTCTCATGTATGCTGCGTTCTGTAGATATCTGTCGCTTGTTTGGAAGTTCTTAGAACCTGCACCGAAGAGAGGTCTTGGATAGAAAGCATTTGGATTAGGTCCGAAGTTGGTATCGGTAGCTGGTCTCCAATAGTCAAGGTGATCCTTGAATGCTGCACTCTGCCATAAACCAGTATTAGCACCTACACTATAAGGAGAAGCATCCCAGAAGTCACGCTTACCAACACCCTGCATGAAGATGAGGAAGTCAAATCCTTTCCAGTTAGCATCCAAAGTGATACCGAAACGATAGCGTGGTAATGAGTTACCAATCTTGGTCAAGTCACCCATATCATCGTATGTGCTCTTACCAGAGTTCACCTTCTTATCACCATTGAGGTCTTTGTACATTACATCACCTGCAGCCCAGTCAGAACCCCATGAAGGCTTGTTATTAGCCAACCATTCGTTCATCTGCTGATCAGTCTGTGCTATACCTTCTACTTTATAGCCATAGATATCGCCCATACGCTTACCTGCACACCACTGAGAAAGCAGTCTGTTTGGATTATAGAAGTTCGTAATAGTCTGGTAATCATCAGAGAGAACGAGCTTGATACCATAGTTTACTTGTCCTACTCTGTCTCTCCATCTTACTTCCAAATCCCAACCATTTGATCTCATATCACTATTATTCTCTTTTGGCTGTGTCGCTCCGAGAATAGATGGCTTAACTGGTGCAGGACCAACCATGTTCTTTGTTGTACGAACGAAGTAATCGAATGTTCCTTGAAGTTTGTTATTGAACAATCCGAAGTCAAGACCAATGTTCCATGACTGTACTCTCTCCCATGTAAGGAAAGGTGATACAAGACCAGGAACGCCTGATGTATTAACACGTTCACCATTAACAAGCCATGCTGAAGAGTTTGAGCTGATAGGCTGTCTGAGGAACCAAGGATAGAGCTGGTCTATATTAGTATTACCAAGTGAACCGTATGTTAATCTCAACTTAAGAGTATTAACTGTCTTATTAAGAGGCTTGAAGAACTGCTCGTTAGCAATATTCCAACCGAGTGCAATAGATGGGAATGTACCCCATGTCTTATCTCCTATGAAACGTGAAGAGCCGTCTCTACGAATAGAGAACTCAGCCAAATAACGTGAGTCGTAAGCATAGTTGATACGACCAAACACACCCATTGTTGACCAGTGTGTGTTAGAGAAACCACGTCCAACAACTTTATTAGTTGCATTGTTGAGGGTTGGCACTAATGGTGTTACAAGGTCAGCTTGATTAGCACTGAGGTTAGTATAAATATTAGACTCCATGTCCAAACCAGCAAGGAACTTAAATTCATGCTTGTCATTGAGGGTCATGTTATACTCAGTGAAGAAACGTCCATTGTAGTAATTATTCTTAGACATTGCCTCACCAACGTTAGACTTTCCTGCTGCATAGTCTCCGCTCCATGCTGCAGCTATTGGATGCTGATCTGGATCATAGTAGTAAATAGGCAACACGTCCCAATGGTTGTGGTAGTTAGTTGTATTGTAGTTACCTTCCAATCTTATCTTCCAACCCTTAATTGGTCGGAACTCAAGAGCAAGCTGCTGGAAGAGCTTATCTTCTTGGGTTGCATCAATACCACCATTCTCCATCTGTAAGATCTCATTTCCATGTACATAGTGGCCGTTTGGGTCGTAAACTGGGTTGGTAGGCCAGCGGCGTGCGATGTTATGGAAGAAGAGTCCGGTCATATAAGATGGTCTGCTATAATCTTCGCGAATCCACTTTGTGTTATAGGTAACTGTTGCCCAATCAGTAAGGTTTGCTGTAACCTTAGAAGAGAAGTTATATCTCTTCAGCTTATCCTTACCATGACGAATCAATCCACGCTGACTTAAGATAGCTCCACTGATATAGTAGTTCACCTTATTACCGCCTCCACTTACAGAGATATTATGCTCTGTTGAAGGAACAGCAGACTTATACATCTCCTTAAACCAGTTAGTATTATCCCAAGAACCATTATACATACTCCATGGCTCATTAGCAGCAGTACCCTGCCAAGTCGTAGTTACCTCTTCACCTGGCGCTGGTGTACCATTGATATGGTTCTTAATCTTGTTAAGCATATCCTGACTAAATGGCGCATTACCGCCACTGTTTGCTGCAGCATCATTCCAATAGCGTGCGAAGTCGTATGAGTTAGGCATCTCTGGAATCTGAGTTGCTGTAGAGAAACGTACGTTACCATTATAAGAAACGTTCGTACGACCTTCCTTACCACTCTTGGTTGTAACGAGGATAACACCAAACGCAGCACGTGAACCATAGATTGCACTTGAAGAAGCATCCTTCAATACAGAGATACTCTCGATGTCATTTGGAGAAATAGAGTAAAGATCGCCTTCTGAACCATCGATAAGTACGAGTGGAGCAGCATTAGAACCTTCACCAATAGTTCCTATACCACGAATGTTAAGTCCCATACGGCTCTTCAATGAACCACCCCCATTACCTACGCTGAAGTTCAATCCTGGAACCTCACCCTGCAATGCCTGTGCTACACTCGTTACTGGACGAGAGTCAAGAGCCTTTGAAGATACAACAGAGACAGCACCAGTAAGGTTAACCTTCTTCTGTGTACCATAACCGACAACGACAACGTTATCAAGCATCTCACTGCTTTCCTGAAGTGTTACCTTTAGGTCTTTACCATTCCAAGTCACCTGCTGAGTCTTATAACCAACATAAGAAATGGTAAGTGAAGAGCCTGAAGCGATACCGTCAATCTCGAAATTACCATCAAGATCAGTTACACTTCCCTTCTTGTGTCCATTACTTACGGCAAAAACAGAGGCACCAACAACTGGTTCTCCATTACTGTCGACAACTGTTCCCTTACATACAGCTTGCTGTTGAACAACAGCTGCATTAGCTTTATACGTAATGTTGGCATGCAGTAAACTTGAACTGAACAAAGCCATCATCATTAAGCTTGTAGTCCTTTTCTTCCTTAGGTACATAGGCTTTTAAGTATATTTAGATTAAAACTTATTTTAGGTTTTATAGTCGCAAAGTTAAATCAAATTAAACGTCCGGTCTACAATAACACCTATAAAAATTGTTAAAAGAGTGCTTTGGTTGGTTTGTTGTATCAGAAACAACCGTGTTTTTTCATCTCTTTTGCGCTTTTCTGCATTAAAAAAAACATCTGATAACAGAATTATCGTACACCTAAATGAAAACCGAACTCCGCATGACGTGGAGAACTGACAGAACCGATATACCATCGAGACCACTAATGTGATACTTTATTAAACACAATTATCACCTTTCCTAAAACGCCCAAATCAACTATTATAAGAATACATATCACCTATTACAAAAGACCATATCACCTATTACAAAAATCCAACCCTCCTATTATTAAAGGTTCTTCCGTTAAATGTGTGGACGCTTTTTCGTAGTGCTTTAACGTAAGAGCCAAAGTTATTCATTAAACAAAAATATAGCTGAGACAGTCAACTATCTATCCTATTTTCATCCTC
>OGJT01000327.1_pt1 | contig 27310 bp, 20 predicted proteins | sample 1572331 | NCBI WGS metagenome assembly OGJT01 (sample SAMEA2582094, study PRJEB24529) | metagenome | biome: Human gut stool | place: China | collected 2011
CGAGGGCGTCTGTCCCTACTTTATAGCCTCACCTTCCAGCTCCTCTCCGAATGGAGAGGGGAGTGGATAGTACCATCTGCCAACAAAGGGGGCGTTTCTTCACATCAAAGAAACGCCCTCTTCATTTGTAAATAATACTATTCACTCCCCCATCCATTCGACAATAAGCCTTGGAGAGGGGGCTTTTTATATCTCCTGCATATCGTGCAACTTCTTATAATAACCATTCATCTCCATCAGTTCGTCATGCGTTCCTCGTTCGACAATCTCGCCCTCGTGCATCACACATATCTCATCAGAATTCTTGATAGTAGATAGTCGGTGCGCCACAGCAATAGTCGTTCTCGTTCGCATCAACTTATAGAGAGCATCTTGAACAAGGCGTTCGCTCTCTGTATCCAACGCCGACGTAGCCTCATCGAGGATAAGAATTGGAGGATTCTTGAGGATGGCGCGCGCTATACTCACACGTTGGCGCTGACCACCCGAGAGCCTTCCTCCACGATCACCGATATTTGTATCGTAACCTTTCTCACTGTGCATGATGAAGTCATGGGCGTTAGCTATCTTCGCAGCATCCTCTATTGCCTCATCAGAAGCAGTCACTCCGAAGGAGATGTTGTTCTTAAAACTATCGTTGAAGAGGATTGCCTCTTGGTTTACATTACCTATCAACTGGCGTAAGTCATGCACTCCTAAATCCTTCACGTTGATTCCGTCAATGAGAATCTCACCTTTCTGAACATCGTAATAACGTGGTATAAGGTCTAAGAGAGTGGACTTTCCGCTACCACTCTGCCCCACCAAGGCTATGGTCTTGCCCTTTGGAATCACCAAGTTGATGTCTTTCAATACCCAATGTAAGACAGGATTGCCGTCTTTATCCTTCTCATCTGTATAAGCAAAGCTAACATTTCGGAACTCAATCTCATGCTCGAATGATTTGAGATGTACTGGTTTTTCACTGTCCTTAATGTCTACCTCCGCTTTAAGAATCTTATCCACACGTTCCATGGAAGCAAGTCCTTTAGGGATATTATAGCCTGCACGGGAGAATTCCTTTAGTGGATTAAGGATGCTATAAAGGATGACAAGATAGTAAATAAAGGTTGGTCCGCTGATAATTGGGTACTGTCCGAGTACCAAAGTACCACCAAACCAGAGTACAACAACTATCATCACCGTTCCTAAGAACTCACTCATCGGGTGTGCCAGTTGCTGACGAATGTTCACACGCATGATGTCGTTGCGGTAAGAAGTATTCACTTTGTTGAAGCGTTCATTCATAAGTGCTTCGGCACAAAAGGCTTTGATGACCCTTAAACCGCCCAGTGTCTCTTCAACCTGACTCATGGTATCACTCCAAAGACCCTGTGCTGTAATGCTATTCTGCTTTAGTTTACGTCCAACAAAGCCCATGAACCATCCGAAGATAGGAACGAAAACAAGGGTGAAGAGCGTTAATTGCCAAGATATAATTAATAAGGTGGTGAAGTAAATGACGATAAGAACAGGGTTCTTAAACAACATGTCGATAGAAGACATGATGGAGTTGTCTATCTCCTGTACGTCTCCACTCATCCTTGCGATTATGTCTCCCTTACGTTCCTCACTAAAGAAGCCAAGTGAAAGAGAGGTTATCTTCTGATAGAGTTGATTACGTATGTCACGTACAACTCCTGTACGAATTGGAATGATAGAAGCCGATGATAAGAAGTAAGCACCCGTCTTTAAGAAGGTCATGAAAGCGAGTATCAGACCTATAATTAATAATGTGGTAGTTGGTCCAACACTGGTTATAAAGATCTGTGTATAGTAATCGGCATTATTGGATAAAACCTCCTTTAATGACCCAGCATCCCATGACATGTAATGCGTTGCACCTGTTCCTGCATCCACCTTAAACAATATTTGGAGCAAAGGAATCAGTGTTGCAAAGGAAAAGATATTGAGTATTGCCGATAAGACGTTAAATATTATCGACAAGAAAAGATACTTCTTATAAGGTGGAACAAACCTCCGTAATACGTGTAGAAACTCTCTCATTGGTGTTTTATCTGCTTATCCAGTTTTCTAGTTTAACGCCTGGAACCCTCCTCAAATGCTTTACGTTGTCTGTAACAAGAATGCAATCATGAGCTACGGCAGTAGTTCCAATCAATAAATCAAAGTTATCTATCAATAGACCTTGTCGACGTAGTTCTGCCTTATTCCTACCAAACAACGACAATACTTCATATATAGGAAGAACGTCAAAGAGGCTCTCCAAGACCTTTATCTCATTAAAGTGTCTTTGCAATCCAGCATTATATGCGCCATAAATATCTCCTCTTCCCTTGCCTCATGTATCAATCGCTCCCCAAGCCACCTCTTGTTACTAGGAGAGAGAGCCATTGAGTTGATAAACTTTAGGAAGTTTCTCATGTTGATAATTGCTTCCATACACCTTGTTATATAATTCTTATGTGCAAATATAGCCATTATAAGCAAAACCTCAAAACTATTTTGCAGTTTTATCTATGCCTCCTTTCATTAGACTTACACCTCTTCACCAAATAAGGTAGCACTGGTTGAGCCTGTTATACGTACTCGAACGAACTCACCGATGTGATGATTACCACGTGCAATAACGACTGCTTTGTTTTGAGGAGTGCGTCCCATGAGTTGCTCACGGCTTCGTTTTCCAAAGCGTTCGATGAGGATTTCAAACTCTTTCCCCTCATCCTTCTTGTTCTGTTCGGCTGAGATTTCGGTCTGAAGGCGTATCAATTCATTCAAACGACGAATCTTCTCATCCTCTGAAACATTGTCGGGAAGGTGCTTAGCAGCGTATGTTCCCGGGCGTTCAGAGTATTTAAACATAAAGGCGGAATCGAATCCAACCTCACGCATTAACGACAAGGTCTGTTGGAAATCAGCCTCTGTTTCATTGTGATAACCGATGAATATGTCTGTTGTTAACCCACTATCAGGGATGAGACGACGTATCGTGTCCACCTTTCTTAAATAGTCTTCACGAGTGTACTTACGGTTCATTAACCTTAGAACCTCATTGCTTCCACTCTGTGCGGGGAAGTGTATATGATTGCAAAGGTTCGGTTCCGACGCTACCGCCTTGATAATATCTTCGGTCATATCCTCTGGGTTAGAAGTGGTGAAGCGAACGCGCATGTCTGGCACACTTTGAGCCACTTTACGCAAGAGTTCAGCGAATGACGTGCCATTTTCGGGGCGTTTCCCGTTTGGCAAAAGACCATAGGAATTAACGTTCTGACCCAATAGCGTCACCTCCTTAAAGCCCTTATCATGCAAGTCCTTAACCTCCTTCAAGATACTATCCACATCACGAGAACGCTCTCTACCACGCGTAAATGGAACGATACAATAGTGACAGAAATTGTTGCAACCACGCATGATGCTGACAAATCCCGATACACGGTTTCCACCGAAGCGTTGCGGTATTACGTCTCGATAAGTCTCTGTTGTTGATAGCTCGATATCTAATGCGTTGTTCCCATTCTCGCATTGCGCGATCATGTCGGGGAGGTTTAGATAAGAGTCAGGACCGCATACTAAGTTAGCAAAATGGTTCTGAATAAGATCGTCCCTAACGCGTTCTGCCATACATCCCAATACACCCAGAATGAGCTTGCGACCCTTCTTCTGCTCTGCATGTAAGGTATCCAAGCGATGATAAATCTTGTTTTCTGCATTCTCACGAACCGAGCATGTATTCAAGAAGATAGCATCTGCTTCATCCTCATTATCGCATACATCGTATCCAGCCATCTTCATTACAGAGGCAACAACTTCAGAGTCTGCCACGTTCATCTGGCATCCGTACGTCTCAATATATAGTTTCTTCATTCCTTTCTTATCGATAAAAAACAGCTTGCAAAGATACTAAAAAGATCGCAGATAGTCGAAAAGGTATCTGACTATTTGACCTTTAGCACCGACGAAGATAGGCTTTTTGCAAAACTTACAAAGTCCTTTACGCCCTTTATCGGATATTTTCTGTACCTTTGCAAAGCAATCCTTTTCAGCAAAAGGAACTATTTTTTAATGAGTAGCTCATCAGTATCAACATAACAACGAATAGAGTTATAATATAATAGAAAACAAGCTTTCGCCTCACTGATAGCACCCAGTTCAAGATAATAAACATAATGGATAAAAATATAAACGACTTTGAAATAATGGCACCCGTTGGCTCTCGTGAGTCATTAGCGGCTGCTATACATGCTGGAGCAAACTCTGTTTACTTCGGAATAGGTAAGTTGAACATGCGTTCCCACTCTGCTAATCACTTCACTATAGACGACCTTAAGGAGATAGCAGAGACTTGCAACGCACAGAATATCAAGACTTATCTAACGGTAAACACGGTTATCTATGGTGAAGACATTACAACGATGCACGAGATTATAGACGCTGCTAAGGATGCAAATATCACTGCCGTCATAGCAAGCGATGTAGCTGTAATGATGTACTGTAGGCAAGTTGGCGTTGAAGTCCACCTCTCCACCCAATTGAATATATCAAATATTGATGCCTTAAAGTTCTATGCGCAGTTTGCAGATGTAGCCGTTTTAGCACGCGAACTGAACATGGATCAGGTAAAGGAGATACACGAACAGATTATAAAACAGAACATCTGTGGCCCTAAAGGACAGCCTATTCGCATAGAGATGTTCTGTCATGGAGCATTCTGCATGGCTATCTCTGGCAAGTGTTATATGAGTCTTCACGATGCCAATCGATCGGCTAATCGTGGTGAATGTGTGCAGATTTGCCGTCGTAGTTATACGGTAACTGATAACGAAACAGGCAACCAGTTGGAGATAGACAATAAGTATATAATGAGTCCAAAAGACCTTAAAACCATTCGATTCATCGATAGGATGATGGACTCCGGAGTACGTGTCTTCAAGATAGAAGGTCGTGCCCGAGGACCCGAATATGTACACACTGTGGTCACTTGTTATCGAGAGGCAATACAGAGCGTATTGGATGGAACCTTCACAGAAGAGAAGAAAGACAAGTGGGACGAACGCTTATCTACAGTCTTCAATCGCGGTTTCTGGGATGGCTACTATCAAGGTCAGAAGATGGGAGAATGGACTAAGGAATATGGTAACAAGGCTACTGAAAAGAAGGTTCTCATCGGTAAGGTGATGAAGTACTTCTCGCGTCTTGGCGTTGCAGAAATAGCCGTTGAAGCCAACACCTTCGCAAAGGGTGACAAGCTACTCATCACTGGTAACACCACTGGAGCTATGTTCCTCAATGCTGAAGAGATACGTTATGACCTCAAACCAGTGGATGTTGCAGAGCAAGGATGGCGTGTGTCTATCCCCGTTCCAGATAAGGTTAGACCGAATGATAAGCTGTTTAAACTAATCAAGAGTGCTAAGAATTAAGGAGTGAAAGGGCGTGAAGACAAATGTTCTTGATGGTACGTTAAGGATATACAAGGCTACAATACCAATCCTTTGTATAGTAGAATGAAACACATCAAGCCGCTTTACACTTGTCTTAACTCCCTTTTCTCCTTCACTCCTACCACTCCTTTAAATAAAAGAAACTATGACAATAAACGAAGCGCAAGATGCAGTAATCGAAGAGTTCAGCGACTTCTCCGATTGGATGGACAAGTATCAGATGTTGATTGACTTAGGTAATGACCTTGAACCATTGGCTGAACAGTATAAAAACGAGCAGAATCTCATAGACGGATGTCAAAGTCGTGTATGGCTCCAATGCGATAATGTCGATGGCAAACTGGTGTTTACAGCTGATTCAGATGCGCTTATCACGAAAGGTATTATCGCTCTTTTGATTCGCGTTCTAAGTCATCATACCGCACAAGAGATTATAGATTCCGACCTATACTTCATTGATAAGATAGGCTTGAGACAGCATCTTTCACCTACAAGAAGCAATGGTTTGCTGTCAATGGTTACTAAGATCAAAGCCTATGCGGTTGCTTTTAGTATGAAATAAATGCGCAAGTTACGTACAATAGAGATGAGCCGGCTCTCCATTGAGGAGTTTAAAGAAGCCGAGAAGTTGCCTCTCATCGTCGTTCTGGACGATGTGCGGTCATTATATAATGTAGGAAGTGTATTCCGTTCAGCCGATGCTTTTCGTATAGAAGCCATCTATCTATGTGGTATAACGGCTACTCCTCCTAATGCCGAGATACATAAGACGGCTTTAGGAGGCGAAGATTCGGTTGATTGGAAATACTTTGAACGGACAGAAGATGCCGTTGAAGATTTGCATAAGAAGGGTGTTTTCGTTTATAGCGTAGAGCAGGTTGAACATTCAACAAAGCTCCATACGCTTGATCTCAATGCTGAATCGACTACAAACAACAGCCATTATGCCATCATCATGGGCAATGAGGTGAAGGGCGTAAAACAATCTGTTGTAGACATGAGTGATGCTTGCTTGGAGATACCACAGTTCGGAACGAAGCACTCTCTGAATGTTAGTGTGACCGCAGGAATCGTTATCTGGGAGTTTGCAAAGCAACTCTTTACTAAGTAATAAGCCTCATCTATCCAACAAACGACGCTCATCAATAATACTGATAAGCGTCGTTTGTTTTTATTTTTAGTTTATTTTTATTATGTTATTAGATTATTTTACTCTGATTTTTAATCTATTTTTAATCTAAAGGAAAAGTTTTCTCCATAATAAAGAGGCTTTTCGAAGTAGATAACTATAGGTTAGTTCCAACTAAAGCAATGGTCTTCATATAGACATAAGGCTCACTCAAGAACATGAAACCATGGTAAGGATTGTCCGTACCCCAACTATTTTTACAAAGAAAGAAGCGTTTGCCATGCTGGTCATGGGCTATTCCAACGATCTCCATACAATGGTCGTCAGTTGTTTGAAAGTGCTCAAACGCTTCTTGTCTGTCCTTTTCTGTCCATTGCCGAGCCTCATCATCCAACACTGCATATCCATGTTCAAAGGAGAAGAAGGGCTCTGAGACGTCACCTTCCCAGCACACGGGATGCCCTTTCTTCAGGCTATTTACGATGCAGGGGATGATGTCTTTTGTTGGAATATTTAGGAAGGTATCGTGGAAATAATTATCTGGAACTTCTAAAGGGAAGCTCTCATGTAATGGATGATGTAGGAAACTCGTTACCGCTGTGTACTCATATGGCATACAAACACTGCGTGCAAACTCGTAAGGAGTGTATCGCACACCAAACATAAAGACCTGTTTAGGCAAAGTTCCGATGCTCTTATCCAAGAGTTCGTCAACCTTCTTCGACTGATCAAGACGCCTACAAAGGACATTATAGTCCATATCTGGCTCACTATGATAGGCATCATAATGCTGTAAACCATAGGTTTTGATGAGGTCAAGTGTCATTGTACTCATACCACGAGTGGTGATAGGTCGCTCTAAACGAGCCACTCTCTTCGGTAGAAATTGGCGTCTTCTAGCCTGCTCATATAGGTACATTCGAGCCACATAATCGGCACTTAGGTTGACAGAATCACCTTGTATGATATGTTCAGACTCAATCGTTGCAAGCATAGCATAGACCCAACAAAGCGAACTAGAGCCTTGATTCTTCACGGGGGAAGTAGGAAGTAAGAGGTCAATGGTAAACTTCTCCTTTGGAAAACTACGTTTTTTTGCCCCTTGCGAACAACTGATAATAAGCAAGGGAAGCATGAATAAATAAAGAATTTTCCTCATTTTACATTTCAATTATTGGTAGTCTGGTGCCTTAGTATTCTATCATCTTTTCCCAAGCAGCAACTACTTCCTTATCTAAAGGAGGGACAGAAGCGGGGATAGAGAACGTCCATACATGGTTTTTCTCCTTCTTTATCTGTTTGAGTTCAGCCTCTGTTATCATCATTCTATCCGATACATAGAACTCACTCCATACATCAATACGATCGTCAACATCCTCTCCTCGATAACGAGCAAAGAAGGTTTGATGCTTTTGAAAGGCGTTAAGAGCATAATTAGAGAGGTAAGTTTCGCTCTCATCAAATTGTGTCATACGAGCCACGATACCATACATACGCAACTGACTCATATCTATTTCATGGTTAGGTTGCCCCACTAACTCATCCATTTCGATAGTTGTCAGCAATTCTGTCTGCCCTTTTATCTTCTGTTTGTCATGCGTTATTTTACCGCACTTATCCGCCCATCGATATACATCTCCATTGTTCCTCGTTGAATACTCTTCGCTGTTTATACTCTCAATAAGCGTTTGTCGCTCTAGATTTGGCAGTGACATCCGCACAAAGGTATCGTCTCCATTGGCTTTCGGAGCCTTTCGACGACGCTCACCAAGGAATTTTCGATCAATAAAAGGCGACTTCTTTTTATTGTCAGGGCTACCTACTATGGAGTCAGATACGGGTATATAAAACTCCATCATACCATCTACAAAATAAGAGAGCATGCTATTTGTCGCCTGATAAACACGATAATACCCCTTTAAACGGGTGTATCTCTGCTCTTGCGCATGCCCCATTAGAACAAAGAAAACGCCGAGTAAGAGTAGAAATAGTCGTTTGTTACACATAAAATAGAATCATTTTTCTGTCTTAATTCATAATTTATAATTCAAAATTCATCATTATGATTACCATTGTTAAGCTCTTCTTAGGATGAAAAAAGAAGTCTTTTAAGCCAGAGCTAATCATCATATATAATCACAAACTAAGTCTTATGAATCAGAAGTAATCACAATTTTGAATTGTGAATTATGAATTTTGAATTAGAGAAAGCCTTATCTTCTCCGCCTTCTTTCCTTCTTCTTCTTATCTTTTGGTTGCTCTTTTGTAGGTTGTTGGGGCGTCTTCACGGGTCGACCATCATCTAGTGTGAAGTCGAGCTGTTTGCGTTCTAGGTTCGCTTTAGCCACCTTTATGCGGATAGGATCACCCAGTTGATAAACGTGATGACGGCGTCGCCCCACTAGACAATAGTTCTTTTCATCGAAGTCGTAATAGTCATCATCAAGGTCACGCATTGGTATCATACCCTCGCAATGGTTCTCATCTATCTCTGCATAGATACCGAAGCTCTGGATACCTGATATATGTGCATCGTAACACTCACCGATGTGTTCGCCCATAAACTCAACCATCTTATACTTGATGGAGTCGCGTTCTGCATTCTGCGCAACCAACTCCATATCCGAACAATGCTCACACAACTCTTCATAGTGATCCTTGTTTGCAGAACGACCACCATTCTGGTAACGTGTTATCAAGCGATGCACCATGGTGTCGGGATAGCGACGAATAGGCGAAGTAAAGTGTGTGTAGTAATCAAAAGCTAGTCCGAAGTGCCCAATGTTATGCGTTGTATACTTCGCTTTCATCATTGATCGCAGGGCAATCGTTTGTATCACCTTCTCTTCGCGAGTACCTTGTACCTCATCCATGAGCTTGTTCAACGCACGAGCTGTAGCTCCCTTCGTACTCGAAGACTTAAGTTTATAACCGAACTTAGCGCTGAATTCACGTAGATTCTCAAACTTCTGAGGGTCTGGATTATCGTGAACTCGATAAGGGAGAGTCTTTGCTTTCTTGCCTTTAACGGTCTTTCCAATGCTTTCCGCTACTGTTTTATTAGCAAGGAGCATAAATTCTTCTATCAACTTGTTGGCATCTTTCGATCGTTTGAAGTAACAACGGAGCGGCTTACCAGTGTTATCTACATCGAAATGGAGCTCTTCTGAATCAAACTTAACGCTTCCGCCCTTGAAACGACGTGCTCGAAGCAGCTTTGCCAAGCGGTCTAGTGTAATGATCTCTTCGGCATATTCGCCCTTATAACCATCCTTCCCTGGCTTTGGAGCAGGCTCTCCTGTACCATCAACAACACCATTGTCTTCCAGTAACTGCTGTGCCTCTTCATAAGCGTAACGCCTATTCGACTTGATAACAGTGTGTACAATGCGGTAAGCCTTTACATTTGCGTCATCATCAAGATTGAAGATACAACTGAAAGCGAGTTTCTCCTCATTGGGACGCAACGAACAAATGAAATTACAAAGACGCTCTGGAAGCATTGGAATAGTGCGATCCACAAGGTAAACAGAGGTCGCTCTCTGCTGTGCCTCACGGTCAATTATGTCGCCTTCTTTGACATAATGCGATACATCTGCTATATGTACACCAACTTCCCAAAGCCCTTCCTTCTCTAGTCTTCGTATAGAGAGAGCATCGTCAAAGTCCTTTGCATCCTTTGGATCTATCGTACAAGTCCATACGTCACGGAAGTCTTCTCGCTCCTTAAAGTCCTGCTCTGTGATCTCTGCACTTATCTTTTCGGCAGTATCCTCGACGCGTTTAGGATACTTATAAGGCAATCCGTATTGTGCAAGAATGGTGTTCATCTCAACGTCATTATCACCAGCTGCACCCAAGACATCGACTACCTCGCCCATAAGGTTCTTGTGGTTTGCATCAGGCCATTGTGTTATCTTCACCAAAGCACGGTCACCTGTGGTTCCACCACGCAACTTCTTCTTCGGAATTAGTATGTCATGGATAAAGAGATTCTCCTGAGTTACAAGGAAGGCAATGTCCTTCTCCACTCGTAACTTGCCTACGAAGGTGTCTTTCTTGCGCTGCAATATCTCAATGACCATTGCCTCCTTAATATGATTCTGGCGTCTTGCCATGTACTGCACCTTAACATGATCACCATTTAAAGCAGCCATCGAGTTACGTTCGGAGACGAATACAGGAGTGCCACCATCGTCTGGTTGAAAGGTATTCTTTCCATTAGCTTTGCGAATGAAAGTACCTTCTTGCACCTGTCCCTTTGTATTGAGAGTATAGGCACTGTCGCCTACCTTTGCAAGAAAGTCGTCCCATGCCATCTCTTCCATCACATCAATTGCTAACATCTTAGCCGGATGTGTCTTTAACTTCAAAGCACGGAATATCTCTTTAAAACTATATGTTTCGTTAGGTTGCGACTGAAAGAAAGAAGTCAACTGTTCGGCTAGTTGCTTCTTAGTCAATCGCTTTCCACCTTTCTTATCTTTCGTCATAAATAATGGAATTAGTATGTTTATATATTCGACAAAGTAACGAAAAAGTTTGTATCTTTGCAAACGTTTGCTAAGATATTTTCGATGAATAAGATATTAATAACAGGTGCTTCGGGCTTCATTGGGTCATTTATAGTGGAAGAGGCAATACGTCAAGGATATGAAACCTGGGCTGCCGTGCGTCGCTCATCATCGAGAGAGTATTTAAGAGATGAGCGCATTCATTTCATAGAACTAGACTTTTCTTCTGTCGATAAATTGACAGAACAGCTTGCAGGGCACGCCTTCGACTATGTTGTTCACGCTGCTGGTGTGACGAAGTGTTTGCATAAAGCAGACTTCTTCCGCATCAATACGGATGGAACAAGCAATCTCGTGAAGGCACTTCAGGCTACTCAACCAGCACTGAAACGCTTTGTCTTCATTTCAAGTCTTAGTATCTTTGGAGCTATCAGAGAGCAACAACCTTACAAGGAGATTGAACCTACGGACACACCAAAGCCTAACACAGCATACGGACAAAGTAAGTTAAAGGCCGAAGCAATGCTCCCCGACGACTTTCCTTATATTATCCTGCGCCCAACAGGAGTATATGGTCCGAGGGAGAAGGATTACTTCTTGATGGCAAAGAGTATCAAGGGGCACTCCGACTTCGCTGTTGGTTACAAGCAACAGGACATCACCTTCGTCTATGTAAGGGATGTTGTGCAGGCTGTCTTCCTATCGCTTGAGCACGGAAAGGCTGGAAGTGCATACTTCCTAAGCGATAGTAAGGTTTATCAAAGCACCACTTTCAGCAACTTGATACATGAGGAACTGGGCAAACCATGGTGGATTCGCATTACTGCGCCTATCTGGCTGCTGCGCATTGTGACCTTCTTTGGCGACCTAATAGGGCATATTACGGGTAAAATATCGGCTCTTAACAATGATAAATATCAGATTCTTAAACAGCGAAACTGGCGTTGTAACATCCAACCAGCTATCGACGAACTGGGCTATCAACCGAAGTATGACCTCAAGAGAGGGGTGAAGGAGACGATTGATTGGTATAAGAAAGAGGGTTGGCTATAGATTAGCTAATTATTATTAGGCTAATTGGGCGAATAAGCCTAATGGGGCTAATAAAACCAATAACAACAAACAATGAAACGATTCATAACAAACTTATTTAAGCTAGAGAAAAAACCTGTTAAGGGTCTTATGGCATACGAATGGGTGGTAATGGCCTACTTGGTATTGACACTTATCATCACATTCTTCATGTACACGAGCATCAATAACCCACAAGCTATGATTTACGGGCGCATCCGCATTGTAGCTCTCACGGCTGTTATGTGGCTTGTTTATCGCATTGCACCCTGTCGACTAACACGCTTCACACGTGTAGGAGTGCAAATGGCATTACTCGCATGGTGGTATCCTGATACTTACGAAATCAACCGCCACCTCCCAAACCTTGACCATTTAGCAGCTACATGGGAGCAATCTCTCTTCGGATGTCAGCCTGCCTTGCTCTTTGAAAAGGCTCTTCCGGGGCACATCTTCAGTGAGTTATTCGACATGGGATACGCTGCTTATTATCCAATGATAGCTGCAACCGCCGTTTACTACTTCGGTTGGCATTACAAGGAGTTCAATCGTGCTGCCTTCGTCATTCTCTCTTCGTTCTTTATCTATTATGTTGTCTTCATCTTCCTACCGGTCGTTGGTCCTACATTCTATTATAAGGCGATAAGCTTACAACAAGCTGCTGCGGGCGTATTCCCTAACTTGCACGATTATTTCAACCATCATCAAGAGTGCTTACCAAGCCCTGGTTATACTGACGGCATATTCTATCACCTCGTTGAAGACGCTAAGGCGGCAGGCGAAAGACCAACAGCTGCGTTCCCGAGTTCGCATGTTGGCGTGAGCACTGTGTGTATGTTGCTCCTATGGCACGACCGCAACTATCGTCTCTTGGCTGTTCTTGCACCGTTCTACATACTCCTTTGTTGTGCAACAGTATATATTCAAGCACACTATCTCATCGATGCCATCGCTGGATTCATCACCGCTTGTATCATCTTCGCCATACTCATGAGGGTATCACGTAATATGGTTAGATAGAGTTGACGAGTACACGAGTTAACGGGTTGACAAGTTATTAGTTCTGTTGGATATGATGCCACAAAGTAGGGACAGACGCCCTCGTCTGTCCGCCAAACGAACGGTTTCTTGTTAATAAATTAAGGGTATAACGGCGGACAGACGAGGGCGTCTGTCCCTACTTTGCGGCATCTCTTGGACGAGAAAACACCTATCCTAATTGGCTCCCGTTAGGCACCCCTCCCCTTAGGGGAGGCTGGGTGGGGTTTCCAGACGAGGGCGTCTGTCCCTACTTGTGAAGGTTCTTCCAATTCAAAATTAAGATTACTTCTGTCATAAACAATAGCTATTATGGATGCAACTGATGGATGATACAAAACAAAGAGAGGCTTTCTTCAAATTAAAGAAAGCCTTTCGTTGATAGGAAGAAAGGCTCTTCTCACATCAAGGAAACGCCCTCTTCCAATGGCAAAGAGTATTCTTTAATTAACTATCATAGACTTATTCCCTCCTTTAAGAAGCTTATCAAGAGGCTTTCTATTATGCATTCAATCCATTAGAAAGGCTTAGAAGACTTTTATACAAGGCTGTATAATCAATTATACAAACGTGTACAATCAATTATACAGGTGTGTATAATCAATTATACAGACGAGTATAATCTGTTATACAAGCATGTATAATCAGTTATACAAGTGTGTATAATCCCGTTAACAAAGTATCTTGTGGACGAGAGAGATACTATCAAGCGAGTAAAAGAGATACTATCGAGTGATTCAAAGAGAGACTATTAAGGCAATGAAAGGGCTGTAACACGAATATTGTTACAGCCCTTTATGATTTTAATTAACGCCCATTAGGAACATTAATAACGATAAACAAGCACGGAAGATTACATCCCGACACCCATTCCCATGCCATTCATCTGCTGGTCGTTCTTCTTTTCTTGGAAGTCGTTAGTTATCTTTGTTTCATGACTCTGGTATTGCTTCTTGGTGTTACCGAAGTTCCATGTAAGTGTGAAGGATACCATCTGGGCAGGAATTGAGATATTCATACGATTCTCAAAGTCGGCTCCACGACTATACTGCTTCATCTTTATCTTACCAGTGAATGGCACGAAATACATCAAACTCAAGTCGAGTTTATCCTTAATAAGGCTCTTTGATAGCGTTGTATTGAACATATTGAAGCCGCCATTATAGCCTTGTAGAGAATACTTCTTCGTCATTCCACCCACGAACATACTCCATTTCAAATCCCAAGGGAAGGTTTGCTGCACACCGAGGAATGTAGTGGCTTGCCATCCATAGTTATGTGCATTGAGTTGTTTTGATCGAATATCTCCATAGTCAACATTGGCTGTTAGCATCAGACGAGTCTTATTAGTAACGGCGTAATTCATAAACGAACTGAAGTTCGTCCAACGGCTTTTAACGATGTTGCCATACGTGGTATTGAGTATCGAACCATGCATGAATGAGTACTGTTCTATCTGATTATTGGCAAAGTTCTCACCGAGTGTTACGTTGATCATAAACTTCGGTGTGAAGGAGTTGAAGACTACTTTTATGTTGTGACTCTTCTCTACTTGCAAGTCAGGATTACCATAGCTATCGGCGGTCGGGTTGCTTATGTCGTGGTAAGGATTCAGATAACTGATACCTGGGCGACTGATTCGCATAGAATAGTTGACGCCTAAATTCATACCAGCTGATAGGTTGTAAGTAAGACTGGCAGATGGTACTAAGTTGCCATAGTGCTTCTTGAAGTTGGCACCAGGACCTACTATGAACTTCACGTTCTCCCATGTATGCTCGTAACGAAGTCCCACCTTAGCACCTAACTTACCCATTGTTGCTGCATATTCAGCGTATTCGGCAAGGATGCTCTGCGTGTTCCTATAATTCACACTGTTGTTGGCATTGTAGACATTAGCACCACTTACGATATCATAAAACTTCGAGTCGGAAGAGTTGCGACGTGCGATAAACTTCAAACCAGTGCTTAATGTCTGTCCTTTCCCTATCGGTGTGGTATAGTCGACTTGCACTGTATGCTCCGTTCCACGCGTCTTCGCTTCTGAATAAAGATCCTTTAGTGGAATCGTAACACCCGCTGGTAAGGGATCATAAACACGTAGGTTTGTGTTCTCTGCAGGCGTTGTTGAGAAGAGATAACTCAATGTCAAACTACTTGTGCGAGCCTTATTAAAGAATCGCTGATAGTCTATGCTACCATTAAAGGAGGTGTTCTTATTCTTCATGGTCATCTCGTTACCATACGAGAAACCTGTTCCGTAAGGACCACCGGAGAAGGTTGTCATGGGGTGACCATCGTTTTTCATGGTAAAGGAAGTGAGCCCGATGGATACACCAATATTGCTCATAGAGTCGAGCTCATAGCCCAGACTAAGGTTACCCATGGTGAATGGGATGTGAGTATTGCCCTTTTGACGATAGTCCATACGTGATCCATCACTCGCAGTACGGCTCATCTCGGTCACAGTACCTTTCGACTTTCCCCCACTATACATAATGTTAGCACTGTAAGTCAGCTTTCCCTGCTGTCCACTAAGGAATCCTGACGACCGCCAACCCTTGTTTCCTGCAGAGATAGCAAGGTTTCCGTTATATCCATTCATATTAACGGCACTCTTGCCATTAATGCGGTTCATGATGATATTCAGCACTCCACCTGTTCCTTCGGCATCATATTTAGCACCTGGATTAGTCACCACCTCTATTGATTTAACAGCCGAGGCGGGCATTGACTTGAATATTTGTGAGGGATTGGAAGAGAACATCACGTTCGGTTTACCATCCACATAAACCTTGAAGGAGGACTGTCCATTGACCGAGATATTGTCTTGTCCATCCACAGTTACCATCGGAACCTTACGCAGCATGTCGAGTACTGTGTTCGTCTTAGCGTCATTATCAGCCTGAACATCATACGACATCTTGTCCGTTTCCATCTTAACAAGTGGCTTCTGAGCCACTACCTCCACGCCTTTCAACTGCTTTGTATCGTCTTGAACCAGCAGCTGACCCAAGTCGATAACGCCTCCTGTAGCTGTAAGTTGCACCTTTCGGAGAACCTCCTTACGCCCCATAGCAGTGAAAGAAACCAAGAAGTTACCTTGTCCTGTTACCTGCTGAGAGAACTTACCATCAATAGCTGTAACCGACATAGCCACCGGCTTGTCGCTTTTCTTACCTTTATAAACACGAACGGTAGCGTAGGGTTCTCCCTCATGGGTCAATGAGTCGAGTAGAACTCCCGATATCGTTGAGGTCTGACCATGCGCTGTTACAGCCATAGCCAGCAGTCCTAACATAATTAGAAACTTGTTATTTTTCATATAATCACATATTTATGGCTGCAAAGATAACAATAAAACACTATTAGACAAGTACTCCTTACATTAATAAAAAATAAATCCCTGCCTCATCAAGACGATAAGGTAGGGATTAATATGCATTAACTAAAAAGGGTTATAATAGATACATCTTTCCTAAAAATAGCTTTTGATATACGCTTGATTTAGTCAATAATCACAAAATAGGTTCTTTATATGTATTAATGAAACTTCTCTTTCTTTATTTCACTTCCGCTATTACAGGATTATTAATACCCTTCATCGATGTAAGAAAAGCCTTGGCAGAACCAAACTTTAAGCGCATATCGAGACGAACAGGGATGTGATTCTTATCGTCTGTAACGTAGAAACTTGCTATGTTACGCCACTTTCCATCATCATATTCCCAATAAGTAAGTTTCAAACAACGATACTTATGATCATTATCTGCCTTTATATCTTCCTTACCATTATATATAATACGTGCAGGATCACGGCTGTTTCCATCTACAATAGGGAAGTTTACAACCTCACCTTTCTTCCAACTCTCAGGATTAAAACTCCTGGCACGAAGGAAGATACTCATCATATCATAACAACAATCATCATAAGTGCGTTCCATCCACTTATGTTTTCCTTCACTATTGACACGATGCTGGCGAAGATGACACTTACCATTAGGATAAGAATAGAATACTTCATCCACCGTATAACGCTTTCCTTCTCTTGCTCCCTTACGATAGTACAATGGTACCATCTGCTTTGAATTATAAGCAAGGAGCGTATCACGTAATACAAAGTAATTATCCAGCTTACCATTGCCACGTGTTGTCAACGATGCACGATAAGCCGGTGTACCTTTATAATTAGACGAGACTGTGTACCAGGAAGCCGTTCCTGCCTTTACCCAAATAAACTTCCAATTGTAATAGAGATTGTAAGTTAGATATTCTCCACTGCTGAATGCTGTGTTACGAAACGTGCATTGAGCTGAGACGCGTAGGCTAAGAACAGCCAAGAGACAAACTATATAAATCTTAAAGTGTTTCATCTTAACCGGTTTAAAAGTTCAATTCATATTATATATATTCTTTATTTCTTTTATTGAAAGATAAAGAATGATTTAGTATAATGGGCTGTGGATTGGTGCAGAACTTATCTTCTCTTTTCTTGTTAGATTGCTTATCAACTTGAGAAAGATACTTATTAAAAAGTTATTCGTACTTCTTTTGATTGATACTCAACCTTTATTATGAGTTATCCACACTTTCCACAAGTGGTGCAAAGATAATAAGTTTATATCTTTTTACACTGAAAACTTGTGTAAAACTTATCTAAAATGCCGTTAATAACTATGTGGATATCCACTAAGAAGGGGATCTCTACTGAGGGTTGTGGATATCCACAGGGTTATAAAAGGGTTATGAAATGTGTTTTCAACATAGTTTTCAACAGTTTTGTGGATAACTTTTTCTATTTATGAGGATTGTGTTTTTAGAAAGATGAGATATTAGCGATTGCTTTTATATACAATCATTCGGGCAAATCAGAATGGCTGACTTGCCCGAATGATAGGTGTAATGGATAAATAAAATAGCTTTTTAAAGGTCGTCGATAAGGGCTGTACTCTTTGCATAAGCCGTACTTCTTGCTTCAAAGAAGTCGGTTTTCACCATATTAGCGTTCGAGTATTGCCCCACCCACTTCATGTTTTCTGGTTCTTTCTGATTGTCTGGATAGAGGAAACCAAAGCCCAATCCTGACCAACGAAGGTTACCGAGATAACGAATGTAATCTGATACCATCTGCGAGTTTAGACCCTGCACATCATTTCCAATAACGTATTGTCCCCATGCTATCTCTTGACGTACTCCCTCGCGCATCATATCCTCGTAAACCTTTACCTTTTCTTCGGTGAACATATCAGGTTCCTCCTTCTTTAATTCGAGGATTATGCTTCTGAAGAGCCAGAGATGCGTGTTTTCGTCTCTATTGATGTATCGAATCTCTTGAGCAGACCCCGACATCTTACCATTCCTACTGAGATTATAGAAGAACATAAAGCCGCTATAGAAGTAGATACCTTCGAGGATAAAGTTAGCAATTAAGGTCTTCATCAAGCTGAATTTATCGCGCTTCTCATGGAATTCATTGTAACAATCACCGATGAATTTATTGCGATTCAGCAAGTGTTCGTCCGTCTTCCACTGATAAAGAATGTCGTTTCTTTCCTCCGGAGAGCAGATAGTATCAAGCATATAACTATAACTCTGACTGTGTATGCACTCCTGAAATGCCTGTATATGAAGGCATAGATTTACTTCGTTGGCAGTAATATACTCACTAACTGTTGGCAAGTTATTACTTTGCAAAGAATCGAGGAATACCAAGAAACTAAGAATCTTATCGTATGCTGTTCGTTCGGCTTTATCCAATCGAGGATAATCCTTGAAGTCTTGCGAAAGATTAATCTCTTCGGGAATCCAAAAGTTATTCATTGCCTGACGATACCAATCACTAACCCATGAATACTTCATGTTGTTGAAGTCATTCAGATTGGTTGTATTACCGCCGATCATGCGTCTTAAACGCAAATCCACATCCCCTGAAGGGTTAAACAGGGTGTTTCGTTTTAGTTCATCTTCCATTGCTTTGAGAAGTTATGAATACTTCTTTTTTCTTTATCTATCATTAATAAATATATTTGTCTTCACTCCCTTTCATTCCTTTTCACTCTTGCTTACTCCTAAAATATGTAATACTTTTTCATTGATTGATTATACCTTTCAGATGAAACGAACGTACTTTTCATTAAAAACGGAGGTACATTTTACCAAAAACGGAGGTACGTTTTACTAAAAATGGAGGTACGTTTTATCGAAAACGGAGGTACGTTTTTTCTCAATCGATTATACTTTTCATAACACGTTAACTGTTAGATAGTTACAACTGATGGTTGTTTATGACATAAATGCTTGTTTTTATGATGAGAATCATCCGTTAGATACAAATTAAATGTAAGTTATTTTCGGAAAATTAAGATGCACAACTCTCACATTCTTCCACCTCTAATGACTTACTTCTAACGTAATAAATCGTCTTTACTCCGCTCTTCCAAGCCAATAAGTACAGGTCGAGTACCTGGCGCATGGTGAAGTCGTTGGTGATATATAGGTTCATACTCTGCGCCTGGTCAATATGACGCTGGCGAACACCAGATGCCTTTATGCTCCACTTCTGGTTGATTAGATATGCACTCTTATACATCCAGTAAGTTTCGTCAGATAGTTCTGGAGCAACGCGAGGGAGCATACTCCCTTTCTTTTCCTCTAAGAAGAATCGCTTCATAATAGGGTCTAGTCCAGCCGTAGTTCCTGCAATGATACTAGTGCTACTGGTCGGTGCAACAGCCAATAGATAAGCATTGCGCATACCCTGTAAAGCCACTGTTTTTCGCACTTCTTTCCACTCATCACTATCGTAACCACGCTTGTCAAAGTATAGACCCGTTTGCCAGTCGCTACCCTCAAAGTACTGATAACTGCCCTTTTCTTTGGCTAGATTAGAGCTAGCAAGTATCGCCGAACGATTGATAGTTTCGAACACTTTGTCCATAAATTGTAGGTGTTCTTCACTCTCCCACTTTATCCTTCTCTTAGCCAAAGCATGGTGATAACCGCTGATTCCGAGCCCTATTGAGCGATACTTCTGATTAGTTATTTCTGCATAAGGAACGGGATAGAAGTTAAGACTTATCACATTGTCTAAGGCGCGAACTATCGTTGATACCTTCTCTCTCATCTGTTCTTCATCCTCCAAAGGAAGGCGTCCTAAAGAAAGACTGGCTAGATTACAAACGACGAACTCACCCGGTTTGGTGGTTGTGACAACAATCGTTTCTCCGTCCTTCGTTTCGATAGTCTTCGATACAGTCTCTATAGGTGCCATGTTCTGCGCAATCTCCGTGCAGAGGTTAGAACAGTATATCATGCCCTTGTGGTGATTAGGGTTTGTACGGTTAACTGTATCTCGATTGAATGTGAATGGAGTACCCGTCTCAACTGCAGAACGTAGAACCAATCGGATGATATCTTTGATACTTATCACACGACGCGTGAGTCTTTGGTCGTTGACACAATCGAGATACTTGCGTTCCCACTCCTCTCCGTAACAATCTTCAAGACAATATCCTTTGATGCGCATAATCTCATTTGGACAGAAAAGATACCAATTCTGATCCAAGTTCTCATCCGCCATCTTCCAGAAAAGGTCAGGATAACAAACAGCCGGGAAGATGTCATGTGCTTTCATGCGATCGTCTCCATTATTCGTGCGAAGTTGTAAGAACTCTGGTAAGTCCTTATGCCATACATCCAAGTAAACCGCTACTGCACCTTGACGCATACCCAACTGATCTACCGCAACTGCCGTATCGTTAACAAGTCTCATCCAACGAATTACACCACCAGCAACGCCTTTGAATCCTCTGATATTACCTCCCGTGGCACGCACCTTACCAAAGTACATACCCATACCACCGCCGAATTTGCTTACTTGTGAGAAGTTATCCAAACTGCGATAAATACCATCAAGGCTGTCAGGAACGGTGTCGATGAAGCAACTAGATAGCTGATGATTAGGCTTGCGAGCGTTCGAAAGCGTTGGAGTTGCCATAGTAACTTCTAGCTTACTAAGCATGTCATAGATGCGATGAACCCACGTAAGACGGTTCTCTTTCTGCTCTGGCATGGCAAGATGAAGGGATATACCGAGATACATCTCCTGTACTCTCTCAATGGCTTTTCCCGCATAGTTCTTAATGACATAACGCTTCAGAAGAAGATCCAAACCCGAATAATTCAATAGTTTGTTACGCTCTTCTTTGATAAAAGTAGCCGCCTCATTGATTTCCTCTTCAGTATAGTTCTGTAGGATATATTCACCATATAGACCTTCGGAAGTCATGTATTTCAACTTATTGTAGAAACCATCTATTCCAATTTCATCTTCCTGTTTCTTTATCTTCTGTTCAGCCCTATATGATAAGATGCGAGCCGATATCATCTCCCAGGCAGGAGCTTCAGGAGTGGTCAATTCTACGGCAGCTTTGATAAGAGTGTCTATAGCTTCTTTATGCGACATACCCGGTTTGCAAAGGTTAGCAAACTTCTCTTGAAGAGTCACCATACTATATACACGCTCTCGATACTCACGTGCCACGTCTTGCAGAACAGTGGTTAATTCCGTATCATCAGCCATTCGAGCGATGTCGTTGATAGCCTTTCTCTGCTCGTTGCGTTGGTATCTAAAGAGGATGAAGTTCTTTGCTTCATCATAATGACCGTGCATCATGAGATGCTTCTCCACCTGATTTTGAATCTCTTCAACGGTTCTTTGGTCTGGATTATCAATGATAATCTGCTCAACCTCAGCCACCATTGCGGCTATCTCTTCGTCCTTTATGGTCTTACCAGTGCTGATAAAACTCTTCTTAATGGCTATCGCTATCTTGTTATTATTATATCTTTCCGATTCGCCATTACGCTTTATTATATCCATTGAATCTATTTATAAGTTTTCTATTTTTATTTACTTCTAATCGAATAAATAACTATTATGCCTTTGATAAACAATTATTTATCAAATAGTTACGTATTATTTGTATCTTTATTATTGGCAAAGTTACCAAAAAATAACGATAGATTGTTGTCTAAAATGGATATTTTTTAATCCTTATAAAGTTTTAATAATTATCGAATTAATCTATTTTCTGATGTGTTGGAAATAGTATTTTTCAGTAATTATAAGTCTTATCTCTATTGTCTCAAAACGTTTCTAATTGAAGATGTAATTATTCGTTATAAATTGAGAAAGTGGCTCTTTTATCCTTTTAAAAGCCTATGTATGATAGAGGAAACAGCTCTTTAAATTAGAGAAAGGCTTTTCTTATTTAGGAAAATAGACTAAAAATAGAATTTAAACAGATGAAAGGCAATATAAAAATAGATTATTTTTTATATTAAGAAATGCTCTCTTCTACCCTATTCGGGTATTTTGAATAATAAAGATGAGTGTTTATAGTAAGAAAGAAGGGTATAAAGAAAGACTGTTCCAAATATTATCTATAATGTATTTAAACGATAGATTGATATTTAGAACAGCCTTTCTTATAGTTATTCTTTTGTTGGTTTCGCTTTAAAAGAACGCCAAATTGCCCATAAACCCAATAGGATGAAAGGTACACTAAGTATCTGTCCCATATCGATAGGGAGACCTGCTTCAAATGTTTCTTGCACCTCCTTGGTGTATTCAATGAAGAATCTAAAGGTGAAGATAAGCGTTAGGCAGAGACCGAAAAAGAGTCCTGTACCCACTTTCTCAGGGTGGCGTCTATATATAAAGTATATGATTGCGAAGAAACAAATGTATGCTATCGCCTCATAGAGTTGCCCTGGATGGCGTGGATAAGTATCAACTTTATAGAAAATAAACGCCCATGGCACATCAGTAACCTTACCGATTATCTCTGAATTCATAAGGTTTCCAAGTCGAATAAAGGTCGCCGTGAGTCCTGAAACAATCCCAAAGAAGTCGAGAACAACCCATTTTGGCATCTTCATACGGTGTATGTAAAGGGATAAACCAATGAGCATTCCAATGACACCACCATGTGATGCGAGTCCTTGATAGCCTGAGAAAGTCCATGAACCATTAGCTAAATGCTTGATAGGGACGAACATTTCGATGACATGATCCCATGAAGTAAGGAAGTATTCGGGCTCATAAAAGAGGCAATGACCCAATCTTGCACCTGCAAGAATACTTATGAACATATAAAGGAAGAGTGGTTCAAACTTCTCATCAGGGTAATTATGGCGTTTATAGAGCCACTTCATCATGAAGAAGCCGAGTGCTAAACCCACTAACCAACACATTCCATACCATCGAATACCTGCTGAACCAATATGTATGAGATACTCGTCTGGTCTCCAAGCAATATAAAGTAACGTATTCATTGTGATGTGAATTATTGCTTATACATTGAATCGGAAGTGCATGATATCACCATCTTGTACAACATACTCCTTACCTTCTATGCCTAGTTTACCTGCTTCTCTGATAGCTGCCTCAGAGCCATATTTAATGTAATCTTCGTATTTGATGACCTCAGCACGTATAAATCCCTTTTCAAAGTCGGTGTGAATAACACCTGCACATTGTGGTGCTTTCCATCCTTTATGGAATGTCCATGCCTTCACCTCCATCTCACCTGCAGTGATGAAAGTCTGTAAGTTGAGGAGATGATAAGCCTTATTGATAAGACGATTCACACCACTTTCTCCCAAACCAAGCTCTTCGAGGAACATTTGCTTATCCTCATAACTGTCGAGAGAAGCGATGTCTTCCTCTGTCTTAGCAGCTATAACCATTGCTTCAGCTCCCTCTTCAGCAGCAATCTTCTCAATCTGTTTGCTGTATTCATTGCCTGTCTTTGCACTAGACTCGTCTACATTGCAAACATAAAGGACTGGCTTAGTGGTTAAAAGGAAGAGATCGTGTGCTGCTTGTTGTTCTTCTTTGCTTTCGAACTCAACGCTACGTGCATTCTTACCCTGCTCTAGTACTTCCTTATAAGCTTCTAGTACAGACACAAGGATCTTAGCATCTTTATTGCCAGTAGCTGCTATCTTTTGTTGTTTTGCGAGTTGTGACTCTATCGTTTCAAGGTCTTTTAGCTGCAACTCAGTATCAATAATTTCTTTATCTTCTATTGGATTAACAGCCATACCACCTTCTCTTACAACGTTATCATCCTCAAAACAACGAATAACATGTATGATAGCGTCACATTCACGGATGTTACCAAGGAACTTATTACCGAGTCCTTCACCCTTAGAAGCACCCTTTACAAGCCCTGCAATATCAACAATCTCGCAGGTTGCAGGAACGATTCTTCCTGGGTGAACAATCTCTGCTAACTTATTGAGGCGTTCGTCTGGAACGCTAATTACACCGAGATTCGGTTCGATAGTACAGAACGGGAAGTTAGCTGCCTGTGCTTTGGCACTGCTTAGACAGTTGAAAAGAGTAGACTTACCAACGTTTGGTAGTCCTACTATACCACATTTTAATGCCATGTTCTAATAAACGTTTATATCTTTGATGCAAAAGTACATAATTAATTTGAGACTAGCAAATATCAAATTCTACACTGATTCTGGCTAAAAACTTAAAAACAGAAAACCTAAGATAAAGTGGTTTATGTTACTAAAAAATAATATCTTTGCACTTAAATTAATAGTCTTCACGGAAGATAGATTAATTGAATTATATAAGATAAACTAGATATATAATGCAAAGCTCTTTATTTAGCAATGATTATTTGAATTATAAGTTTCCAGAACCTCAGTATTTGGGAGCTAAATACATTCATAGAGCATGGATTGCACAATTCATACCGACCGACACACACGTTGCTCTTGATGCCTTTGGAGGATCACAATCTATTGCTTATTTATTAAAGCAATTTGGAAAGACAACTTATACAAATGATTTCTTGAATTTTAATTATCAAATAGGAAAAGCTCTTATTGAAAATTCAGGGGAACTACTAACTAAAGAGGATATTGATATACTTTTCTCTCAGAATCAGAATCCTTCAGAGTACAATCTGATGGAAAAGCTATTCTCTAATTTATTCTTTTATCCTGAAGAGGCAGCTTTACTTGATAGCTTTAGAAGTAATGTGCCACGTTTGCAAAACACATTTAAGCAGTCGCTCTCTTTATCTATTATGTGCCGAAGTATGACAAGAAAAGTTACAATGGGACATTTTGCTCACACGCAGGCTTTGGTATATGCTGCTGACCCCGTTCGAGTTAAAAGGAATCGTTCCTTAATTCGTCCGTTAAAGAAAATATTTCTTGATTTATTACCAGATTATAATGCTGCTGTTTTTAATAATCAAAAGAGTAATAAAAGTTTTCAAGAAAATATCCTTGACCTTCTACCAAAGTTATCGAATGTTGACTTAGTTTATTTTGATCCACCTTACTGCAATAGCCATGCAGATTATCAGTCATTTTATCATCTTTTAGAGACATTCGTTGAATACTGGAAAGATAAGCAATTCGTTAATGGAATCAAGCGTTATGAGCCAAAGAGATATAGTGGTTTCGATAAAAACAGTGAAGCAATAAATAGTTTAAGACTGATGTTTGAAAAGTCTCAACACATACCAACTTGGCTTGTTAGCTATAACAATAGAAGCTACCCTGACATAAAAACGATGGTAGACATGATTAAACCTTATAGAAATGTCAGAGTTGAACGCAAAAGATATGCTAACGGACGAGGAGGAAAAGGGAGTGTTGCTGGAAGCAGTGAGATATTATTAATTTGTACACCAAAATAAAAACATGACAAACTTTGAAAAATGGGACAATGAGTTCCGAGCAAACAACCTATTTGCTTTTAACCATAAGGAAAAAGCCTTGTTATACCTGAAAGTAAGAGCAGTGTGCCGTGGTAAACTAATAAAGCAATTTGTAGACAACAACCAACTTACACTCGAATCAGCAAAGCTTAATGATCAGTTTTCAGAATTATATGCTTTATTAGAAAAAAATCCTAAGGGCATGGACATGCTCAATGAGTTTCTGCGTGATAGAAATAATGAATGGTATAAAACACAGGGAGTTGATGAAGAGAAAGTGAAAAGTGGTCTCCGTAAGATAAATAATTACGAATGGGGAGGCGACCAAAACAACTCTCTGGATCAGTATCTTGTTAGGAGATATATCAAAGTGATTAGTGACTATGATTCTCTCCAAATGAGAGCAAATGAAATCTCTGCAAACGTATGGAATTTTGTGCAGACTAGCTGGTACAATAACTGGACTTCTTACCTCATTGAATCTATCTTTAAGAAGCATAAGCATGTACTTTCGGCTATTGGAGAAATAAAGAGTGTAGATTTCTTTATAAAAGATTATCCCATAGATTTAAAAGTAACTTATTTCCCAAATAAATTCATGGAGAAGAAGTTACAGAAAGAGTTAGGCTGTAAGGAAATAACTTGGCTTAAAAGAAAAACAAAAGCATTGGGAATTAAACCGGACAAAAATCTTTCTGATGCAGAACAATTCATTTATCTAAAAGAAGAACTTGAGAGTCATGGACATGCAGAGTATATAACACTACTTACAAAGAAAAAGAGAAGTATTGTTGACGAAGCTCGCAACAATCCAAAAGAACTAATGAAATGGCTGTACGAGAATCAGAGCTTCCGCTTGTTTGGTGCAGAGAACCGTTTATTCCTTGTGCTTGTTGATATAAGGGATATGACACAATCATGGAAAATGAAGCGTGCTTTCTCATTAATAGAACCAAAAGTGAACGATTATCTTAATAAGTTTACGAAGGATTCTCTGAAACAAATTAATTTCAGTTTTAATAAAAAACAATATAAAAGCTTATCAGATATTATTTTTATCGTAAAAGAATAGCTGAATTTTGATTTTAGATTCTGTTACTATAATCTTGTATTATATCTCCACAAAGTAGGGACAGACGAGGGCGTCTGTCCCTACTTTGTGGAAATTGAAAACGCCTATCCTAACTAGTTTCCGTTAGGCACATCCCCTCCTTCTGAGGGGCTTGGGGAGGCCTTATCCTACCACTGGTCCAGGGTGCTCTTCACTCCCCTCTCCTTTCGGAGAGGGGTCGGGGGTGAGGCTCTTTTTCCTCCTTGCAGGGTTATCCACATCCACCTCAATCTTCTTCAACGCAT
>OGJT01000334.1_pt1 | contig 26964 bp, 17 predicted proteins | sample 1572331 | NCBI WGS metagenome assembly OGJT01 (sample SAMEA2582094, study PRJEB24529) | metagenome | biome: Human gut stool | place: China | collected 2011
AAAGCCGTGCCTACTACTCTATCATCGCGCTCGCTCCGGCAGTATTCTTTGTAACATGGATTTCCTGTTTCCGCGGATATATCCAAGGCTATGAAATGATGACGCCTACGGCGATTAGCCAAATTGTAGAACAATTGCTACGGGTCATCGTTATGCTTGGTGCTGCTGCTATTTTATTACCTTACGGCTTACCGGCCGCGGCAGGTGGCGCTAGCTTAGGTGCCGGTGTAGGTGCTTTTGGGGCCTTCCTGGTGCTGTTGTATTACTACTACAAATTACCTAAAGCAAGTAGTACTGGTGAAAGCTACGATGGCCCCCGTGAATCAGCTAAAGAAATTTTGTCACGACTCTTAACCTTGTCCATACCAATTTCCTTAGCAAGTATCATGTTACCGTTAACGGCGAATCTCGACTTACTTATCGTACCACGTCGCTTATTAGATGCTGGGTTCCCAATGAACGAAGTAACAGAACTCTTCGGTTACCTTACTGGGATGGCGGTACCGCTCATCAACTTGGCTACCATCATTACCGCAGCCCTTGCGACAAGCATTGTACCAGCTATCTCTCATGCCTTTGCAAAACGCGATCATCAAGGTATATATGATCGCACTGCTGGCTCTATGCGTTTAACATTTATGGCAACCGTACCATTTACAGTGCTATTATATGTACTTGCTGCCCCAACTGTTACACTGATTTACAATGCGCCTAAGGCAGAACTAGCAACGCAAATCACGGCATTCTCTATATTCTTCCTAGGTGTACATCAAGTAACAACAGGTATTCTACAAGGTCTCAACAGACCACGTATTCCAGTCATAAATATGGGGATTTCCCTCATAATCAAGGTCATCCTTAACTGGACACTGACTGCTATTCCTTGGCTTGGCATCGGCGGTGCCGCTTGGGCAACCGTTGCTGATATTGGCTTTGCCGCATTACTTAACTTGATTTATATCAAAAAATACACAGGCTACTTCCTTGATATTTCCCTGCTTTGGAAAAACGTGGTCAGTGCCGGTGTTATGGGTATACTTATTTTCATGAGTTACCATTACTTAATAGACATCCTACCAATGTGGGCTAACTTTATACTCACAGGTATTGAAGGATTACTACTATACGTAATTATCATGGTTCTTTTAAAAGGCCTTAATAAAAACGATGGTGCTAGCATGCCACTCGTTGGTAGATTCTTTAGATAAGCTGTATATACTTACATAAAAATAGGTTCCTAATAGTCACCACCTATATGACCATTAGGAACCTATTTTTTATTTACTTATTTTAATCTTTTCCTTATTTTAAGCTTGTATACCTATCATAGTTAAAATTTCCATTATGATTGGAATTACTACAACAAATAATATAGTACTGATCATAACTAGACCTGTAGCAAATGGCAAATCAGCTTTTGATTCATTAGCTACAATTGGTAATACAGCAATGACTGGTCCTGCTGATTGTACAACAAAGGTGATGATTGCGATTGGCTCTAATACAATGCCTGCTCCATATTGTAAGACCGTAATCAGACAGAACATGATAATCGGAGAAATGACAAATCGTCCTACAATCCCACCGATGGAGTCTTTATTTAAACGCATGCTTTTTAAGCCCGCATCATGAAGTACAATACCTATATAAATCAAGGATAGTGGGGTTACCATGTCACCTAAGTAATTCAAGGTAGTATGCAAAATTGGAAGTAAAGGAATTTCAAAGAACAAGAAGATTAAGGCCACAAAAAAACCTAACAATGGTGGTGGTAATAACTTCTTCCAATCAAATTTAGGTTTCTTGCTTTTACCTTCAGTAGATACTGAACTATTATTTATACTATCAATCTTATGGGAGCCATTATTAAAATCTACTTCAGAATTTGGCAATGGATCTAGTTCTATAAGGAATACTCCCACCATCCATACGGAAATAGTGTTACCGATGTAATATAACAGGAAATACGGCAGCGCATCTTGGCCAAAGAGTGCAATTTGCACTGGTAACCCAATAAACAAGCAGTTATCATTTACTACCATATTAATAAAAATACCACGTCGTCCTTTAGGAACTTTCAACATTTTCATCATAATAAACGCTACGATATATGCGATAACATATGTTAGGACAACCACTAACATGCCATATCGTAAATTCCATATATCAGAAGTATGTAGGTGATGTAATACAGATACAAATACTCCCGCTGGTAATGCAACCGACATGATAAATCGCGATAAATTACCGCTAAAGGTAGGATTAAACATGCCCAGCCCTTTTAATATATATCCTAACAAAATAAGTAGCACAATAGGTATGATACTTTGTAAAGATGTTAGAAAAACCATAGTAAACCTCCCGCACAGTTCATTCGTAGTTTATCATATCATGTTTCGCACTAAACATATACAACTATATCTTGAAAGAAAATATAGTAAAATGTATCAACTTTAACATATTTTCTCTATTATTAGTCTTATAATTATATCTATTAGTAGTGTTTTTATCCATAAAATCTGATACACTAACATAAGGTTGTACAGTTTTTTACACATATGAGGTGATATTATGATGAAACCATTCATTGGCATATCTGGCAATATCTTACGAGATAATGGTGGTCCTTACGTAGATTTATTGCGTTCTTACGTAAACCAAGACTATCCTCGTTCTATTGAGGAGACTGGTGGCATTCCTGTTATAATTCCATTTACCCAAAATCTTGATGTAGCTCGCGAAACGGTAGCAAAACTTGACGGCTTACTATTATCTGGCGGTCATGATGTATACCCTCTCCACTATGGAGAAGAACCTTTGCAAGGTATTGGCGATGTATTTCCGGAGCGCGATCAATTCGACTTTGCTTTAATCAAAGCAGCAGAAGAAAGACAAATTCCTATCTTTTGCATCTGTCGTGGCTTACAAATCTTAAATGTATATCGTGGCGGCTCTTTATTCCAAGACTTAAAATATGATCAAAACTGTACAATAAAACACTCTCAGAATCAAACACCTTCTCTTGGTACCCATACTGTAGAGATTGAGACCAACTCAAAACTAGCTAGTGCTATAGGTTACAATACTTGGATTACGAATTCCCATCATCACCAAACAGTTAAAAACGTCGGTAAAGGATTACAAGTTGTAGCAAGAGCTAAGGATGGTACTGTAGAAGGTTTAGAGGACCCATCCTATCCTTGGTTAGTCGCCTGTCAATTCCACCCAGAAATGATGTCTACAAGTGATGAAAATGCAAAACGTTTATTTACTGCATTCGTAAAAGCAGTTCGAGAAAATATAACTAAATAGTAGGAAGATTGTATCATGAAAGAAACAGGAAAATTTGACTTTTGGAGTATTGTACTCCTTGGCATCAATGGTATTGTAGGGACAGGTATTTTCCTACTACCAAACAAAGCATATTCTATAATTGGTTCCGCTAGCTTAGGCGTCCTGTTATTTGACGCCATTATCGCAGGTTGTATCGCCCTTTGCTTTGCAGAGGCAGCCAGCCTATTTACACGTAATGGAGGTCCTTATCTATATGCAAAACATGCATTAGGTGATTTCTGGGCCTTTGAAGTGGGCGTTCTAAAATGGATCGTAACCGTTATTGCATGGGCGGCTATGGCCGTTGGCTTTGCTACAGCATTAGGTGCTGCAGTACCAGCTTTAAGTGGTGATTTTGCAAAGGATGTCATTTCATTTATCTTAATTGTAGGCCTTACGGTTGTAAATATATTTGGTGTTAATGTATCAAAATTCGTTAATAACTTAATTACTATCTCTAAGTTAGTTCCACTTACCCTATTCATTGCAATTGGTATCTTCTTTATTAATGGTGCTAACTTTACGCCTGTATTCCCACAAGATACCTATGTAGATGGATCATTTGCACAAGCAGCAGTACTTCTATTCTTTGCGTATACAGGATTTGAAGTTATTGCCATTGCTGCAGAAGATATGAAAAATCCTAAAAAGAATTTACCACGTGCTATTATCATGTGTATGCTTCTCGTATCCGTTCTGTATATGGCAATCCTCGCCGTATCTATTGGTGTACTCGGTACTGACTTGGCAAATACCAAGGCTCCAGTACAAGATGCATTCAACGTAATTGTTGGACCTATTGGTATGTATATCGTATTAATAGGCACATTGATCTCTATGGGTGGTATCAACTTTGCCGAAGCTTACTATGCTCCTCGTGTAGCAACATCCATGGCAGAGGATGGTATGTTACCAAGTGCTTTGGCAAAACGTAATCGTTACAATGCACCATATGTAGCAGCTATCGTTACTGCCATTGCTAGTGTTTTACTTGCCTGGTCTGGCTCCTTTACAACACTAGCAGCAATCAGCGCGGTATCTCGTTTTACACAATATCTACCAACGTGTTTAGCTGTCATTATCTTCCGTCGCAAATGGGCAGACAAAGCTCGTTCCTACACAATCCCTGGTGGCTACTTAATCCCAGTCATCGCTATCGGCACATCCCTTTGGATGTTGGCACAAGCACAAACAAACCAATTATTATGGGGTCTAGGCGGCTGTATTGTAATCTTGCCTTTCTACTACTCCTACTGGAAAAATAAAAAAGCTGGTCTCATTAAAGACCATGACGAAATGTAAATAATACAAAAAACTACCAGTTATTCATAATATCTAGTGGCTTATCCTTCCATAGTAGAAGGTCTGTTTAAAAGATATATGTTTAATTGGTAGTTTTTGTTTTATCTATTAATCCTAAGTTTTATCTATTAATCCTAATTAGATTAGATATATTAAATGAGTAGTATCGACTAATATAGATCATCTTCAATAATAGTTTCCTTCGTTAAGTCCTCTTCGATATAACCAACCTCATCAGTCGCTTCATCTTCATCGCGTGTATCGATATAGATACTGATAAGTGCTAATGCACCTTCTTCATTAAGTGTAGCAATAGCACTCATAGGACCATAAGTCAAAATAAGACCATCTTCTTCATCGCGAATAATATGAGGCACCGCATCAAAGTGTTGGTTCATGAGCTGATCAAAATAATCCTCTACATCAAGGCCACTTTCAAGAGTAATCGATTCAGCATCCCCCTTTTGGAATACAACACGTGTGTCTTCATCGATGTATTGATAAAAATCATCGACAGCAACATTCCCGGTTTCAAGCCACATGCTGAGAGCTGTAATCCAATCTTTCACAGTAGTTGGTGCAGAAATAAAAACATACTCACTTTCATCATCGCCAAACCGAAGATTATCATACTCAATACTATAATTTTCTTGGCTTGAAACAATACGATCTACAAGGCCTTCATCATTTACGTCTACAAAAATCATGTACACATAGTTATCGCCGCTTTCATAAGAAACAGTCAAACCATGACGGCCCTCATGGAATAGCGCATCCTCCTCGTACACATCGGTAATATGCATCACCTTGCACGTAACAGGCACATTATCAGCCTTAATAGACTCAGTCATAGAAGATAAAAACTCAATACTTTCATTACGATTGCGGCCAATAGTACCACGCCCTGTGGACATGTATTCGCAATCCTCAGCCAAGATAGATTCTATACCGTGAATATCAGCGGCTTCTAGAATAGCTTTTATTAATAAAAGAGCTTGTATTTCAGTCATACTACGCCTCCTATACACTGTACTTATACTCCTTATTATTGTAACACAATTATAGTAACTAATAGGTCTATTCTCTTGATTTTCTACATATTTATCATATACTTAAAAAGTACATATTGATTTAATATCGGAGGCTCCTATGAAATATACGACTATCGTTTTTGACTGCGACGGCACATTGCTCAATACGGCTACAGATTTAGCTAACGCCGTAAATCATGTTCTACGTACACATAACTTCCCGGAAAAATCTCTAGCAGAGGTAAAAGCAGCACTCGGTAATGCAGTAACGTACTTGATGCGTCAATGTTTGCCTAGTACAGTAGCAGATAATGAATTAGAACCATATATTGAGGAGTTCAAAAACTACTATGGAGAACATCTAAAAGATACTACAGCACCGTATCCTGGCATCCTAGATATGCTTGATGTATTGCGTGAACAAGGTTATAAATTAGCTATCGTATCCAACAAAATCCAAGAAGGTGTAACACCACTCAATAAAGAGTACTTTGGCGACCGCTTACCTGTTGCCATTGGTGAAAGACCAGGATTACAACGTAAACCAGCACCAGATATGGTACTCCAAGCCTTAAAAGAACTAAGATCTACACCAGACGAATCTATTTATGTAGGTGACTCTGAAGTTGACGTAGCTACTGCGAAAAACTCTGGTCTACTCTGTATCGGTGTTACATGGGGCTTTAGAGAGGAATCTCTCCATCAAGAACTAGGCGTAACACATATTGCCCGAAAAGCAGATGATATTCTAAGCATTATTGAAACCTTAAATAAATAATATATACACCGTTTCATAGAATTTAGAATAAGGTTAGTCATATTCAAGGCACTACTCATATATTGAGTATAGTCATTGATATATTCTAAATTCTTATCAATAATCTATAGCAAATTCATATACATAAGAGATTTATAAATTAAAATCGTACAAAAATAGGAGTTAAAATTTTAAACTTCTCATTTTGTACGGTTTTTCTTTTATTTACTCAATTTTATTTCATTTTTCACATTATATATTTTACGCATAGCTCCTATACCAGATCTATTGTCTTAAAACTGTGATATATGTTACATATATGAAGCAGTACGTTAACAATGGTTAGCTGTCAATTCAGTACACACAGTACTTAATAGGAGATGAGAATAATTGTAATCATGTGAATATTTAGCTGTGTAGTTGTAGTTAGTTGACGGAGAAATGAGGAACAAATGGAAAATGAAGTAAGAAAAGTTGAAATGAGCGAAAATGTAGCAGATCCTACTGGTCTTGATCTACTTGGTCTCGCTGTAGTATGTTTTGTGGTATCCACGTCCCGCGTAGGCTGGTCTGGCCCAACAACATCCGTTTTTATCCCTTGGGCAGTTTTATTAGGTTCTTTGGGCCAAATAATTGCAAGTTATTTTGATTTCAAGAGGAACAATGCTTTCGGTTCCGTTGTATTCGGTGCATACGGTTTATTCTGGTCTGCAATGGCTGGCGTTTGGTTAATCCAAATGGGCGCCTTCAGTCCTGAAATTCAAAAAGGTTTCGATGTAACACAATTAGCATTCGCTTTTGTGGGCTTCTTGATCTTCTCTATTTTCGGTACCATCGCGTCTTTGAAAACAAACAAAGTTGTATTCGCTATTATGGTTCTTATCTGCCTCCTATTCTTTGGTCTTTCAACAGATCTATTCTTGGGTGGTCGCACAGGATTCTTTGCTCTTGCAGCATGGTCTGAACTATTCATCTCCCTATTGGGATTCTACAGTTCCGGTGCTGTATTAGTTAATAAAGTATTTGGCAAAACTGTATTTCCTATGGGTAAAAGTATTTTGTAATAGTTTTATAACTATATAAATTACTTGCACGACAAAAGAGGTTCCTGATGGTCACAAGTTGAATTTCAATCATAAGTTACCTCGCATAATACAACAGCCAACCACATTACATTATTGTAACATAGTCGGCTGTGTATAAATACAGAAAGCTATATTAAAGATCTAATTTAGCCATCATTTTATTAATTTGTTCTTGCATGGTATTGATTTTTTCGTCTTGTTGTTTAAGCTTTTCATCTTGGTCGTTAATAACCTTAATAAGCCCTGCCTTGGAATACTCCGCATAAGGATTACCTTTGCCAAATTTCAGACTAACACCTAGATTAAGGAGATCTTCGCCTCCGCCGAAGCTTCCACCAATAGAGAATAAAGCTTTACTATTAGGGCGATAGAAAATACCAAGCGCCATGGCATTAGCACCACGATAATTGCCATACCCGGCAGCAATATTCCATTTATCATATGGATCAAACTCCTGTGGATGTAGTGCAGCTAGTGCTGCCGCGCCTGCCCCTACACGCTTAACTCGACTATCCACCTGATTAATATGAGTATCCACTTGACTGAATCGGTGTTCCATAGTAGATGCAGATTCTGTGGCAATCCGTTTTAATTGAGCTACATTGACCGCATCTGTATCTTCACTACCGGCTGCAACATTCGTAATTTGGCGTGTCAAAACCGTATTCCCTGTTGAATCTCCTACCGAAAGGGCTGCTGCGGTGGACTTCCAAGTTGGGGAACCTTCTGTAGAGGTAGCATTTCTAGAAGGATCATAGCCAGCAATCCCTTTATCTCTAGAGGCTACTGAGTCACTACCTAACGCTACACCACCATTATTTTTAACATCCGTATTATATCCGAGCATAACAGCATTTTCAATATTAGCCGTATTGCGTCTCGTAGGAACTATTTCCTTAACCGTATATTTAGTTTCACTACCATCCCAAGAATTTTTAAGGGTCTTTGTTACTTCTTTTTCCTCTGAAGCCATAGAGCCTAGTACGACATTATGTTTGCCACCATCAAGCTTATGAAAGTCACCGATAACCACATTGTCTTCGCCATTTTTTAGACTATTACCTGTCCCAACTATTGTAGTTCGGCTAATGTTACTACCTTCATTGCCATATCCACTCATGTTATTATAAACATTCATGTGCCCTTCTTGGCCTTTTAACGCATTATTAGTACCCGATATTTGGGAACGCATCGTATAATCAACGCTATTACTATTGCCTAAAATAGATACGGCACCAGCATGCCCCGCCATATAGGCCTTCATGTTTTTACGACCAGCCTCTACGGTTCCTTCATGATTTCCATTTATCTTATCCATGCCAGCTATTTCAGCGCTTTCAAGATAAAAGTTCCCCAAAGTAGACCCTAATTCAGGAAGAGGTATCACAGAGGCCTTAGAATTTGTTACTTCATTCCCGGAACCTACAATCATGGTTCCTGTTGATCCAGAGGCTCTATTCAAACTACCAGTTATCGTATTACCGATACTATCGGCTTCATCATTTTCAGTTGAAGTACTTTCAATACTATTAAAACTACCATAGGATGACGAAAATGCTCCCGATGAACGACTCATTTCCGTTCCGCCCTCTATAACGGAACCATGACCGGTTAGGGTTTGGAAAATACTATTTGCCTTTGAGTGATTACCAATGACTACACTGCCTCCTGAAGAATTGGCTGAGTGATATCCAATGATAGTACTACTTCTACCGACTGTATATTTTTTATCCCTCGGATCACTTTCTGATTTTTCGGCCTGTTCCGCCGGAGACATACTGCCTATAACAACAGAATCTCTTATGGTATCAAGATTTTGATTGTCCCCGATAACAATACCTGCAGCAGGACCGCCAGCAGACTCTACACTATATTCAGCTTTGTTATTGTTCCCAATAACGGTCAATGAATCCCATTCATTTCGATAGGTATCATTACCACGAAGGAAATTGCCTCTACCGATTGTCAAATCAGACGTATTCGGCTCCCGCCCTGTTTTATGCTTATAATCTGTAACAGTTCCCTTATCACGAGCAATCAATGTGTTATTGTCGCCAATAACATGCTGTCTGCGGCTGCCTTGAACAGTATTGTTAGAGCCTACAATCCGAACATCTTCACTGCCCATGGAGTTTACCGGCTTCCCTTTCTCATTTGGAAAGGTCTTACTGATTGTATTATTATCCCCTACGATAGTAGCATTTTTACCACTAGTTACCGTATTCTTTTTACCAGTAATATTGGTATTATCACTAGCTAAATACTCATTGCCATTACCATCAGTAACAGGAGTCTCGCCATAAACAGGACTACCCCATAAACAACCGCACGTACTTGTTACTAAAACAGCAGTCAAGAGAGCTTTATATCTGCTTGGCTGTTGATCCATTTTCTTTTCCATGTTCTACGCCCCTTTTACATAACAACACAAAAAATACATCATATAATAACAAACGTTTCTAATTAAAGGGTACGCCTATTCCATATAGCTTGTCAAAATGTTAAAAATTATGCGCTAAGCATTTTGATTTTCTCAGAGTACATCATATATCAACACACTATTTATCACTAATTCTAATAAATGATTATGTGAATATAATTTCATAATTAAACTCAACTAGGAAATACCTAGGTCCTATGCACCAAATACATCGACAAGCGTTAAATAATATCCTAGATAGCATTGTACTCCTTAATCTATAACAAATTTATATACATTAAATACTAATTCTGATAAAATCGTATAAATATATAAGGTTAAAATCTTATTCCTCATTATTTCTTCGCTTTTTATATGTTTTTAACGTATTTCTTTATATGCGTTTTAGGCATACATCTATGACTCACTCTATCGCCCTAAAACTGTGATATATGTTACATTTATGAGGCAGTACTTTCACAATGGTTATCTGTCAATTCAGTACACACAGTATTTAATAGGAGATGACAATAGTTGTAATCATGTGAAGATTTGGCTGTATAGTTGTAGTTAGTTGACGGAGAAATGAGGAACAAATGGAAAAGGAAGTAAGAAAAGTTGAAATGAGTGAAAATGTAGCGGATCCTATAGGTCTTGGTCTACTAGGTTTAGCTATTGTATGTTTTGTGGTATCCACGTCCCGCGTAGGCTGGTCTGGTCCAACAACATCCGTTATTATACCTTGGGCTGTTTTATTAGGTTCTTTGGTCCAATTAATGGCAAGCTATTTTGATTTCAAGAAAAATAATCCTTTCGGCTCCGTTGTATTCGGTGCATACGGTTTATTCTGGTCTGCAATGGCTGGCGTTTGGTTAATCCAAATGGGCTCCTTCAGTCCTGAAATTCAAAAAAGTTTCGATGTAACACAATTAGCATTCGCTTTTGTGGGCTTTTTAACCTTCTCTATCTTTGGTATTATTGCATCTTTGAAAACAAATAAAGTTGTATTCGCTATTATGCTACTAATCTGTTTCCTATTCTTCGGTCTAGCAACAGACCTATTCTTAGGCGGCAAAACAGGCTTCTTCGCTCTTACAGCATGGTCTGAATTATTCATCTCCCTCTTGGGCTTCTACGGTTCCGGTGCGGTACTTGTAAACAAAGTATTCGGTAAAACTGTATTTTCTTTGGGTAAAAGCGTTCTATAATAGTTTGAAAACTATATAATACTTACAAAACGAAAGAGGTTCCTATTGGTCACCTAGGTGACTATTAGGAACCTCTTTTCTATTTGCTTTTACATAACTATTTAGCTAAATATTGTAATGCCACAGAATATAGTAGGCTGAACAAATATAGGGTTCTGAAGGATTATAGCTTATTTATGACTGAACTGCGCATCCATAATCATTTGGCGCAACTGTTCTATACGAATACCTTCAGGTAACTTATGTCGATAAAACTGTAACTTATAGTAGTATCGAGTATCTTCATAATCTGTAACTAATACCATATCCGTTCGATACTCTAATGGCCACCCATACATAAACTCAGCCAGTAAACTACGCACGCCATCATTATTGACCTCTATAACATCATACTTAACAGGCAATACCATCTTAACTGCAGGTTCTGGAATCGTTCTATCTTTAATAATCTTCTTAACCTCTTTATCTAAGGATGCACTACCATCATCAATAGAGCTAGCCTTTACATGCATGAATATATCATCAATGGTTCTAAATGCTCTACCGTCTAAATCTTTAGTTTCCCCTTTAGTCTCCACAGAGTCCTTTAATACACGGAACTGATACGGACCCAAAAACTTGATTTCTGTAATAGCATCTAAGGCCTCATCAAATTGTCCATTATGTACATTCGTAACATGTATGATAGGTTTCATATCTACTGCTTGTGAAAGCATTGGTGCTACTAAACATAAACCTAGAGTTAATAGCATAATATAACGTTTCATATAAGTCTCCCTCTCCCTAAAAACTATTATCTTATTTGTATTGTAACATAATTTATCTATCCTATAATAATTACAAAACGAAAGAGGTTCCTATTGGTCACCTAGGTGACTATTAGGAACCTCTAATCTATTTACTTTTATAATTAACGGCACTATATTGAACTTGAGGCCTCTAAATGGGTCCAGCCTTTGCTAATCTTCTAGAGATTGGCGGTGATCAATATGAGTACATTCAAAGTGTTATCGTTAATAATTTCCTTTGGCATACTTGTAGCGACCATTATTATGGCAGCTAAATGAATTGACATCTAGCTAAAGCTAGCTTTTCATGGTATTAGGCTATGAAAAAAGGCCCGACTGTGAAGTCAGACCGTTTCTTCAACATTAAATTCTAGAAGCGAAGTCTGGCGTCCAAACCATTTATGCCTCACTTTGGTATAAATTATATCATATCTAAACAAGGAAAGAAATCCAAGGATTTTTTTCCTTGTTTCAATTATAAATCTTCATAGTGCAAGCGATAGTGACTTATATCACCGACAAGATATCCTCTCAATTGCTATATTAGTAACATATTCCTACTGGGCTGACGGATACGTAGAATTGACTACATGCACAGTAGCACACATCGTGTGATAGCCGACCGTCTGGGCAAGTTTTTGTTCAGATGGTCTTTTTTATTGCCTTCTCGTAACAAATGCTTCTTTATCTATATTTAAATATCTCACCTATACGAAAGGAGTTTTCTTATGAGAAATCGTTGGTTTATTGCATTAGCAGCCATTGGTCTACACATATCCATTGGTAGCGTATACGCATGGAGCGTACTCACACGTCCAATCATGGTAGATATGGGTTTTACTTTATCGCAAACAACATGGACATTCTCATTAGCCATTTTAATGCTCGGACTATCTGCGGGTTTTCTTGGATCCTTTGCAGAGAAAATAGGTCCTAAAAAAAGTGGCCTTCTCGCTATGTTATTCTGGGTAACCGGATTATTCGGTACGGCCTATGCACTTAGCATACATAATCTTACCTTACTCTACCTCTTCTACGGCATCATTGGTGGTATTGGACTAGGCATCGGTTATATAACACCAGTTTCTACGCTCGTAAAATACTTTCCAAATCGTCCAGGATTTGCCACCGGCTTAGCTATTATGGGTTTTGGGTTTGCTTCACTCATTGCAGGACCGCTTATGCAATACCTCGTAGCTCAGGTTGGATTGGTAGATAATTTTATTATCCTCGGTATAATCTATCTCGTAGTTATGGGCGCCTCTTCGATCTATTTGAAAGCACCCCAACCAAAGCAACCAACTCGAACTACTAAAGATAAATCTACCATGTACGTTCATAACCATGGCATGCTAGCCAATGATGCCATGAAAACTTGGCAATTTGGTGCCCTTTGGTGGGTATTCTTTATTAATATTACTTGTGGTATAGGTCTCCTATCCTTAGCATCCCCAATGGCGCAAGAAACCATTGGTATGACACCTGCAGCAGCTGCATCGCTGGTTGGTATCATCGGTATCTTCAATGGCGGGGGGCGTATCGTATGGTCTACTATTTCCGATTACCTTGGACGAGCACAAACTTACATACTATTCTTTATTATAGAAATCGTCGCATTCTATTTACTCGCCCAAACAAATAGCGCACTAACATTTCAAATTTTAATCCTTCTCATTATCACATGCTATGGCGGTGGATTTTCCTGTATGCCAGCATATCTTGCGGATCTCTACGGTATACGACAACTTTCTACCATTCATGGCCGTATTCTAACTGCTTGGGGATTGGCTGGCATCGTTGGCCCTATGCTCGTATCATACTTTCACGAAGCAGGATATGGCTATACTACTGCTTTAGAATGTTTTGCCGCTCTGTTTGTAATAAATACAATTATTGCTATAGCCCTAAAATTATACGGCAAACGAGAGTTACACAACTAATAACTCCATTTAAACATGAAGAAACGGCCTGACATATCAATGTCAGACCGTTTCTTCAAATTTTTACTTTAGAAGCAAAATCTGGCGTCGAAACCATTTATGCCTCACTTGGATATAAATTATATCATATCTAAACAAGGAAAGAAATCGAATCGTTTCTTTCCTTGTTTTCTTTTATAGACCTTTATTGTACATATAAATTCTTTATAGAAACATCTATAGTAACCTATGCCTTATAATCTAGCAATCTACTATAGTCATTACAATTTATTAACTTAGAAATCCTTTAAAGTATATATAGGCAAGTATCTTTGCGTGAATGCAAGGTTTTTATTGAGTTCTGCCCATTTCGAAGCATCACCAATAACATAGATATATTCTTTTGCTCTTGTTAAAGCTACATTTACGTTATTTGCATTAACCCATTTAATAGCACCATTAGCAGAGCCATCACTTTGACAACCTAACATATAAATCACAACTTTAGCTTCTTTACCTTGGAAGGTATGAACAGTTCCGATATTATCACTTAGCCAATCTTTCTTATTATCCTCTTTAGTCCAGTTCACAATATCATCACTGATGGATTTTATATACTTTTTAAAACCATATGCGACACTAGTAAATGGCGTAATGATAAAGATATCCTTAAACTTAGTATTTCTTGCTCGTAACTTTTGTATCAATTCAAAAGCAATTTGACCTTGTAGTTGTATATATCTATCTTTACCAGTGCTTGAGCCAATATTACTTGCATCATAAGTTATCCAACAGCTCTCTTTACATGGATCAATAGGTGCTTTAGGGTTCATAGTCCTATTAATCATGAACCCACCATAAGATAACTCATTAGAGACTGTAAACATTGGATCTTTACAACGTCTATGAATAACGAGTGGGCACCCTATCCAAGATTCAGAGCCATCAAGATTTTTGATAATACCTGCAAATGGATTTTGAGCATCAGCTAAACTTTGTACAGACAATTCTTTATTTCTATATTTACCAATACCTTCGCCACCAATCCTTTCTACAAACAAATCCTGTACTGTTTGTACCGGTTCAATCTGTTTAGGATCACCAACTACGATTGCTTTTTGAGCACGAAATAATGCCCCTACAAGCATATGAGGTGACGCTTGCCCCGCCTCATCAATAATGATGGTCCCCAACGAGCTTTCAGTTTTACAATTAATCAAGAACCGCTCTACTGCAGCAAAAGTGGAAGAAATAACAGACACAGCAATCATCAAAGAATTAAGTAATGCAGGGAAAATAATATCAAGGTCAAAGTTTTTCTGTATTTTTTTCCTGTCACTTAATGAACCCCAATACTGACTAAGTAATTGCATGTTTTTTCTAAAAGCATCACTCATAACTACAGTCTTTTGTAATTGTAAAGCATCGTATAGCAAACGTTCTCTACATTCATTCAGGTAGTTACACACATATAAAAAAGCCGTATGTGCCTCTGCTCTATCCGTATCAGATGATATTACCTTTGATACTATATCATCAAAGCAATGTATCGTATCTTTACGACTAGATTTTAATGTACCTAAAATCTCTTGCTGTGTTTTTTCAGCTTCTTGAACAGTACCATCAAGCACTTTAATATCAGCTAATAGACTATCTTTCGTATTGATTATAGACTCACGCTCATCGACCAGCTGGTGTAATGCATCCAATTCCTTATTAATATTTTGAAACTTTATAGTATTCTCTTCAATAGCAGATAACAATGCAGGGTTACTCATAGCTTTTAAAATAGACCAGTTAGTAGCACTCCATAGCTTTTCAATAATAGAACGTTGTCCGTTATACTCAATTAATTTAGTCTCAATACTATTTTTATGCTCAATCAACTTCAACAAATCATCATCTAATGTATCATATTTACTTAACTCTTCATTGATTGAAAGAACGTCTTCTTGTAACTGATTCGTTTTAAGATTCAACTCTTGAATTAGTTGGATATTGTCTTCATATACTGTTACATAATCAAATAATGTTTTTACAAGATTATATTGATCCTGAAACTGTTTTTTAGCACTTTCAAAAGCATCTTGAATACTAGGAATCCCCATAATAGAGGACATATCTGAGGATAATACATCTAATACTGGCATAAAGGTGTTTATATTAGATTTCTTACCAAGTCTAGCAGAAATTAATCCCCATTGTTCATTACTCTCTGCTAAACGATCAGCCAAAAATGTAAAATATACCTCACTAGATTTGACATATTTATATTTATCATCTTTAGCAAAACAAGATAAATCGACCTGTTTATCAGAGGAATCCGGATTGAATAATGTTGACCCATTGGTTCCTTCTTCTACAGAAGAAACATTCGGCAATTCTAATGTAATATTTTCAACTGCCTTGTTGTTTGATGAAAGTACCAACATACCATATATTGCAATATCACTAGGTATATTATAGTAAAATGATGTCCCATCTCGGCCCACAACCTTTTTGAATATATCATTTACATGATTACTTTCACAAAACTTGGCAGCACGCTCAACAATATTATTAGCAATTATATCCTTCAATAACGTGGTTTTTCCTGTACCGGGAGGTCCATTAACAGAAAAAATATCTTTAGGATTCTCCTTAGCAATATTAACAGCAATTTGCTGCATAAATGATAAATTAAATTCAGATGGCCATCTACCAAACGGTAACACCTTTGGATTATACCATTTACGCATCTGCTCTGTATCTTTCAACAAATCATAATGCTCAATATCCTGATTAAGGCTATTGATATAAGACAATACCTTATCATTATCCTTTAATGTATCAATGTGTTGTAAAACCAACTGTAAATCATCAAGGAAAAAGCTAGATTTTAAATCATTAACAGGCATTATATCAGCTTTAACAAGCTGAATCTCCTCTACCTTAAAACCACAATAGCCATAGATATCACCAGCACGGAACATGGTAACGCCCATAGGTTCCAAGATGTGCTCTTGTATATACGTATTAATCACACGTGCAGCCTTATCAAGGGATACCTTTTCCTCTGGAAGATTAAAACCATCCTCGATTTCTTTAACAACTTCATCCCAGCCATCTAACTTAATATCTTCAAACTCTACATCAGGCTGAGACATCATTTGATGAATCACCCAAATAAAAGGAGCAATTTGAAGACTGCCCTCTTTATAATCTCCATCCGCATCAACGACAAACGATGCACTATACACATTCCCTAAATATGGTTTTTCAGGATATTCAATTTCTAATTTATCAATGAAGGCCTCTAATACTTCAGTCCCTTTAACTACACATAACAGAACAGCATGTTCATCATCTAAAACATAGTCCTTTTCATCCTTAAAATATTTAATCTCATCAATAATAGAGTAATCATAAGGATAATTCGGTAACGGTACTACATACGTAGAAACACGTGAATTTGTTCTTTTCCAATAAGGTTTTATTACAGACTGTTGATAAATAGTAGTTCTATCATTTTCAGTAGTAAATAAGAGCTCTTTAATATACTTCTTAGAAATTGCTTTATACTTAGGAACCTCTTTCGGTTGCAAACATTCAAGTGAATACCAATAATTTATAATTTGTTTTGCAGAATCTTTCATCTATATCTACCCTCTCATTAGACTAATGAAAGTATTATACAGAATAAATAGAAAACTTTTATGAAAAGAGGTCTGCTAAACTAGCAAACCTCTTATTATAAATAAATTAAGTATAACTATTAATAAACATCTACCTAACTTTGTAACATTATTTTATTATCTTTTCTACGCTTTGCCACACCTGATTGAACTAAAACCTCTGTAAGATTTTCCTTCTGTTTAGTATCAACACTAGGATACTTTCCATCCCATATAGAGGCTAACTCTGAAACATCTTCAACAGCTAAAATGTATTCTTTTAAATCAGTTTCCTTAATACTTGAAATTTTATATTTAATAATTTCTATTTTATCTTCAATACTTATATTATCATTGTTCAATAAATATAAAATAACGATATTATTCTTACACTCATCCACGAAAGACAAAAGTTGACCACTTTGATTCAATGCTATTATAAAATCATCTTTAAATTTAAAATCTGAAAAATTAGTACTGATATATTTTCTATTATTTTCTAAAAGATAGTTATTTAAAATATATTTAATCAATAATGTTCTATTAGAATTTATTAATTCTAATAATGGATAGTCATTTAATAAATATAGCAAACGAATAGCATCATCTAAAGATATACTACTATTCAAAATTTCATATACTAATGAATTATCTAATTCACACTCAAGTAACTCTGAAACGATTTGACTTTTATCTGTGTCATTCATAGAGTTTATAAATAAAATTATTTCTTTGTGATAATTTCTATCTACTAAATACTTAATATTTGCTGAAGTTACTGATATAAGATTATTTTTAATTAATCTTTCGATTTTTTCCGCTGTTAAATCAACCTCAATATCTTCAAAAATTTTATCAACAAACGGTAATAAATACTCAAATAATCTTATATTAATATCACTATCAGTAATTAAATAATTACAAATATTCTTGTTTGAAGATAGTATTGCCTCAACATTATCAGCATTTATATTAACATCGAGATAATTAATAAACTCTTTACCATAAGATTTTATATTTTTCCAGTAATAAGCTAAATTATCTTTATTAAATTCAAGAGTATTTGTAATTAAAAGTTGATCAAAAACATCTTGATCAAATTCAGTAATATTTAAAACAGTTGCATCAATAATAATGTATTTATTATTGCTAAGATAATTTATCTTAAGATCATTGGATATTTTAGAGGCAAATACATTAATCAGGACACTTGTATCATTATAATATGTTATACCCTCTGGACAGGATTCTATATAATCAGTGATAAATTCATCAAAATTAGCACTAATATATTCGTAAGAAGATTTCAAGCACTCTAAATTTGAAATATTAGTTATTAAACATCCATATTCAATTTCTGTAGACAAAATAATCTTAGTAATCAAAAGAATATTATTTATATTTAAATTAAAAGCCTTATGTTCTTCTAAAATTATCAAAAATTCTCTAGATAACTCGATTTTTGTTAAGTCATTAAACTTTAAATTCAAATCATCAATATGTTTAATCAAAGTTTTTACTCTATTATCTGATACCAATGATAGAATTTGGCTATTTTCTTCTAAGATTTCTTTAAATGAATCTAAATATTTATTATCTATATTCTTATTAGTTATAAGAGCAACCAATATTCTTTGATATGCATTAATATAATTATTCTCACATCCTCTTAAAATTGCTAATAAATACTCTACCTCAATGGTTACTATACTTTGTATAAATTTATCAATCTCCTCCAAATCAAAGTCATCTAAAATCTTAGCTAAATTAGAATAGCCTAATTCTTTGTCAAAAGATTTAATAATTACAATTATCTTATCTTCTAATCCTTCATTTAATACTTCCTTAAAAATATACTTATTAAGTATATTAAATCGAGAATAATCACGTTTTGAAAGACGACTAAGTATTTCTTTTGGATTATTTACTTTAAAACTTACATCTAATTGTTTATTTTCATACAAAGATTTTAAATAAATTACATCATTTTTACTTAATAATTTGGACTTATCAAAGTTAAATTTGCCTTTATAATACTCATAGGTTTCATCAAGTAAACCATCACTTATAAGAAATCTAATTAATGAAAAGTAGTGATCTTCAATAATCTTATTAGTTGTGTCTATAAAAATATTTTCACGGTCTTCAATATTCATATTAGAAAGAATTTCTACATAAGAATAAATATCAATTTTTTTAATTTTATTATTTATCTTTTCAATCTTCTCTTCTAAAAATTTAATCTGAAAATTTTTGTCTTCATATAAATTATCAATTGTATCTTTTTTTTCTTCTGATGTTAATATATATGTCTCTAAGAACTGATCATAATCGTAAGAGTTATTATTATAATAACAATAGATTGATTTAAGTTGAGATTTTTCTTTACTCCAGAGCTTTAAAGTTTCACTCCATGGGGTCCTGCTTTCACTACCATTAATAGATACATCACTAGGAATCATTAATGCCATGAGTTCAAATTTATTAAATTCAATCTTATTTTTTATAACATCAATTTCTTCTATAAGCTTAGTACGCTCATTATTTAAGTGAAGTATAATTTTCTCTCTACTATCTTCCAACTTATGAAATACATCAATAATATAACCTTGATTTATTTGTAATAAATCAAATTCATAAGGAAATATATTTTTAAGTGTTATCATTGCAAATAGCTTATTACAATCTAAATCTATATCCTTTGGTTGTATAACCTCTGAATATACCTTATATTCATTCACAATATTTTTTAATAAGCGCATATCATCGATATATAATGAAATTTTTGATAATACATCTTTTGTTGGGGGAAATTTTATTGAATCGAATAATTCTACCAAAGTATGCTCTGATGTTCTAGAATCAACTATAGGTACAACTGGCAAAATGAAGTCAAAAAACTTAGTTCGATTTTTTGAAAGAAATAGACCATCTCTAAGCATATATACAAACTTTACTGTATATCGTTTTTTATTTGCTAAAATAAATGAATTTAGTAAAAAATTTAATTCTCTCAATTTAGTAAAAATATTTATATTATCATATCGATCTAAATCCTCAAATACAACACACTCAACCTCAGAACTATATAATAAATAAACAATTTCCTTAATATCACGATCAAAAATTGTTTCATCAGTATCTACAGTATCATTAAATTTAGCTTCTGCTCCCTTAAAATTAATTTTATCAATTTTCACTCTATATTCTTTAATAAAATAATAAAAAAAAGTTATTATGGAAAGAAAAAATAGAATTATGCTAACTAAAAATGTATCTGAGATACTCCAGTTTATTACATATGATTGAAGAATAGCAGTTACATCATTTCTATAAAACCAAATCAAAATTGATAATATAAATATACTATAAAAAACTGCTTTAAAAATGGCTGAAAAACAGGAAATATTTTTTTTGAAATTATACTTACTCAATATAATTTTATCTTTATCAATCTGTGATAATATTTGATTGATAATTTGTCTTTCAACTCGATTCTCTTGTACCAAATCTTCAAATTGATTTACTGCTTCATCGTAATTTCCCAAAGAGATAAATATTGGATTTTTTTCTATTTTCCAACTTTTAATATGTGTTAACCATATAGAGCTTTTACCAGCTCCATACACACCTGTAATTGCAATATTTCTAATATTGTTATTTTCTAAAGCAAAATTTATAGCTTCTGTATATATTTTTTCATTAGTATCTAATACTTCTGGTCCTAAAATATTAAAATTATTTTTACCAACTATTACTTTATTATTTACTTTGTTACATGTGCTATTATATATTCTATTATAAAAATTTGATATACACCTTAATAAATCTCTATATATGCTCTTTAACATTATATTATCCCCCTATAACCAATGAAATAACAAGAGCTTTGAATAAATTGATACTATATTTATACTTCAAAATGATATAATTATATTATTCAACAAACTTCATGAAATTTCCTTCATTTTTAGTTAGGATAAATATATGATTATCTACTCTTCCACAAAACAATCTTTCATCCAAGATTTCGAACAAGGTGTCTTGGTCAAAAAGTTACATCAATCATTAACAGAAAAATATCGCCGTGTTGGCGAATCTGAGATTCATTCATGGCAAACTTCATTATCATATATGGCTAATGTCATGCGTGATTTTGCTATACCTGATTTAGCCGGTGTTGCCATTGAATATATCGTTCCAAACACGCAAAAACGGGTGGACTTTATTATTACCGGATTAGATCAACAGAATAAAGAACATGTAGTCATTGTAGAGTTAAAACAATGGGGTGAAGCTTTCAAAGTAACTGATAAAGATAATATTGTATCTACCTATCTCCGTGGTGGACTCCATGAAGTCACACATCCATCCTATCAAGCGTGGTCTTACTGTAGTCTCATTGAAAACTTTAATGAAGATGTGCAAACTAGACCTATTGAACTTCATCCATGTGCCTTTTTACATAACTTTGATGAAAATATTTCACCAGAATTGCGAGATCCAATTTATCATGGAATATTAGATATATCTCCAATGTTTACATTAGGACAAATGGACAGGCTCCGTGATTTTATCAAAACGTATATTCCTAAACCTGACACTACAAACATTATGGAATCAATAGAGCATGGTAAATTAAGACCATCTAAAGCTCTACAAGATTCTATATTAAGTATGCTACAGGGTAATAAAGAGTTTGTACTCATCGATGATCAAAAGGTTGAATTCGAACGCATAAAAAAAGCTGCTCTTGATGCTATTAAGAACAATCAAAAAACGGTATATATTATTCGTGGTGGTCCAGGCACAGGTAAAAGTGTTGTAGCAATAAATTTATTAGCTGAATGTATTCATAGTGGCTATATGGCTCAATACATTACATCTAATGCTGCTCCACGGAATGTATATAATACTATGCTACAAAAAGGGTTTAAGAAAACAGAGATTAAAGCACTATTCCAAAGTAGTGGTACATTCCATACACGTTCTAAAAATGCGCTTCAAATTGCAATTGTTGATGAAGCACATCGATTACGTGAAAAATCTGGAATGTACCAAAATGAAGGTGAAGACCAAATCAAAGAGATTATTAATGCCTCCCTCTTTAGTGTCTTCTTCATTGATCGAAATCAACGTGTTACCTTTAAAGATGCCGGTACTATCGATAAAATATTAAAGTTTAGCACTGAACAAAAAGCTATTATATATGAAGGCGCACTAGAATCTCAATTCCGCTGTAATGGTTCTGACGGCTACTTAGCTTGGTTAGACAACGTTCTTCAAATTACAGAAACAGCAAACTATGATGGTTTTGACGGTGATTATGACTTTAGGATTTTTGATAATCCTAATAAAATGTATGATGCTATAAAAGCAAAAAATGAAATAAACAATAAATCTCGAGTTCTAGCCGGCTATTGTTGGGATTGGCCAAAAGAAGGTCGTACAACATCTCTCGTAAAAGATATCCAAATACCGGAACATAATTTTGGAATCAGCTGGAACTTAGGGAATTCTACCACATATGCAATAGATCCAGATTCTATTAATGAAGCGGGCTGTATTCATACCACTCAAGGCCTTGAATTTGAATACGTAGGTGTTATTATCGGTGATGATCTACGTTATGAAAATGGCAAACTCATCGTAGATATTAATAAACGTGCTAAAACAGATCAGTCTATCAAAGGTATCAAAAAACTTTTAAAAGAAAACCCTGAAGAAGGACATCGTATTGCAAATGAAATTGTAAAAAATACATACCGTACATTAATGACACGTGGCCAAAAAGGTTGCTACATCTACTGTACAAATAAAGGATTAGCCAATTATTTTAAATTAGCCTATAATCATCAATTAAGCTATACTTACGATGAATCTCAAGTTGTTCTAGCAGAACAACCACTAGCGGCCGATAAAACAAGTTCTAATACAATAAAATAGGGTCTTAAAGAATTGATATAGTAAAATGAGCCTGTAGCACTATAATAGTATAGTGCTACAAGCTCATTTTTAATTATTATTCAACTCATAAATAACGACTACTTAGTATTCTTAACATCATAAGTAACCATTTCTTTTGGCATCTTAGCCCCTAGTCCACTTTGGAATGTATTATAGTAGTCCTTATTGTTATTAGTATCTACATATTGCACAATATCACGATAGTCTTTTACCAATAGATTACTATTATTAGACATGATAAAGTGCGTATATACAAATTGTTTGTCATGAGATACTAACATATACAAAGTTGTTTTAGGACGCTTAATTTGTAGGTATACAGATGGCATAGCATCATTCCATACGGTAGCAAATTGAATTGGTTGTCGCATCGAATATTTGTCAGACATAATGATACTTCGTACAACTTTTGGGAATATATTTTCTAGATGCTGCATATCAGTATCTGCTATTGGCATCACCATAATCCCCTCTTTATAATGATTGCTATCATATATGTACATATACGAATCGCTTCTATCTACCCGTACCATTTTACTTGTTTTTAGCGTTAAAAATGTAAAATCATTGATTTTTAATGTCTTACTTTTAGAAAGGATATCCTTAGCTGGCTCAATAGATGGTAGAACATAGTTTACCAAAGGTGACATTATAATTTCTTTAGTCTTATCTACACCTTGTTTCTCCAATGAATTCAACTGTTTTTTAGGTGTCAAATTGTAACCGATATGATAGGAAATTGTAGGTGTATCCTTCATTGTAAAATTGATACTCCCTACCATCGGAGTCCCCTTAGGGTATGTTACATCCCATGTAGCTTTTTCTATAGTAGGATACATAAATTTATCAGCATATAATGAAGAATTAGGCGCTTTATACACTCCAGCTGTTTTTTCTGCAATAGCTTTCATATCATCAATAGTCAACTTGTTATATGGAATCTTACTATCTTCCCAATTATTTCCAGCTGGTTGATGTCGTAATTCATAGGCCATAATCCCATTAGGACTCATGATCATTGCCTGTTTGAAAGCAGAGGTGCCATCTGAAATTTTTTCAGTATTGCTATACCTACTTGGATATGGCATAGTAAATTTTATATTTGCCCCATCCTCCTTTAAAATAAATACCGTTGAGGAAAAATCTAACGAATGATTTAACTCACGATTTGAATAAATTACCTTATCTAAATCTATATCACCATTACCTACCACAGCTTTGGGCATATAATCTTTTATCTCTGCTTCAACCTCACGTTCCATCTTGTGTGCATCTGAATCAGTCTTACGATAGTTTTGATATGCCTCCTTTGATATGGTAGGATCTGCACCTGGTATATTAATATCAATCGCATGACTTCCCAACGCAACACAGCTTAAACATAATGTAGCCATCAATACACGTTTCATAATAGACTCTCATCCTTTCACATAATGCCTCTCAAATAGTATATATGTATAGAATATCATATGTTAGTTGACATTTAGTAGTACAATATAAGTATAGAAATGAGGAGGTGATACCTATGAAGTTTACAAAACGTATGATTGTCATGACGCTTTTAGCCGTGACAGCGGCTGTATCTACAGGATTTGCTTATGATTATGTATGCAATGGATCACAAGCAAATTGCAATACCAATGCTCAGTATAAATGTAATGCAGATACTCAATACAATTGTAATACAAACGCTCAATACAACTGTAATAATAACAATACAGTTTGTAACAATACTAGCCAAAGTTACTGTGGTCAAAACTCTAATACTAGAGGATGTGGCGGATATAGAAGATAATATGATAAGTACACTAAAAGCCTATAATACTGTATATGTACTATAGGCTTTTATAGAGTTTATAACAAGAATACTATTTAATGCATCAATGTACTGATAAGACACAATTTAAAGCTACACTTGTATTAGGAGTTCATGCGGTTAAAGTATTCAATGGCTTTTGGTGTAAAACCAATATAGGTATTACCAGCTGCGTACGGTCCTAGTTCATATGGTTGGTAAACTAAATCAATGTTCCCCTTACCACGTAAGCAATAGTTATCGGTTACATATTTTACACTCCATCCACTTGGAATATAGCTCTTTGTATGATTACCTGTATAATAACTTAATACATGGGATCGTAAGCCGTTATCCAATTGTGCTGCATTCGCAATTTTTATATAGTTATATAATGGAATGCGTTGACCTGTTACTTTATTATATACAAGACCTCTTGTATTATACATACCATGAGCAGCTCCGGCGTAGTAATAATAGGTAGTTAGTAGGATTGAAACAACTTGACTATCCTCATAGGTAACCTTATAGTTTTGAGAAACTTGATAAATATGTTGGTTGTAATACATATCCTTTGCTTCGAGTACATAATTTGCAATATCTGTATTAATAACTCTTTGAGCATAAGCATGATCTGTATAAACTAAAGGATACTTTAAATCTAAATTTACATCTGATTGACTGCCTGTAACAACAGTTGCATACGTTGGTACAGTTAACATAACACCTAACATAGAGGTCATACATAGCTTTTTAAAGATTCCCATAATAATGTCTCCTTTTACAAGCACCTTAAATAAGTTTATTACTATGTTAGTTCTACAAGCTATAATAAAACTCCTCTTTTATATTTTACTTTTTTGATAGTTTATTTCACTTTATAAAACAGCTAAAACGATTTAGTATTTTACACTAAAATATAAATGTAGCTATATCATACTTTCACCATACAAAAAAGGACCCTCCAAAGAGAGTCCTTAATCTATATTATTATGCTATTAAGCGTTTTTAGCTACTTCCATAAACTCATTTATCTTATTTCTTATGAAGAGTCATATTTTCAAAAGCTGTACCATAAGCTTCTTTAAAGATATATTTACCTACAGCATATTTAGGATCACGCAAAGCTACATCAACGTATTGTTCTGGAATATTGCTAAAGGCACCCAAGGCTACGCCATCATAATTAAAATCTTCCACACTATTTATCGTTAATTTCATACCAGAGCTAGCTTGTTTATTATATCGATAAGTAACTAAAACCTTGTGAATATATGAATCAGTTCTACTACTATTATTATTTTCAACCTCATATACAACTGCCTGTACTTTATAAATAAACTGGTTCTCTTCTATTCTTTTAATAGAACTCTTGTCTACAAAATACGTAATGGCATTTTTCCCTGTAAGAATAGGAATATTATTCTTATCATTTTTAATAGCTTCCATCGATATAGCTTGGATTTGTAATGGTATTACTATACATGCTAACAATAATATAGAAAATAACTTTTTCATTAATTTAAATCCTCTCTTTCAATATTTATTACACACATTATATTTATAGAATATCATATTATAAAAGTATTGATAATCTATTACTTTCACCATACAAAAAAGGACCCTCCAAAGAGAGTCCTTAATCTGTACTATTATGCTATTAAGCGTTTTTAGCTACTTCAACAAGTTTAGCGAATGCTGCTGCAT
>OGJT01000342.1_pt1 | contig 26563 bp, 28 predicted proteins | sample 1572331 | NCBI WGS metagenome assembly OGJT01 (sample SAMEA2582094, study PRJEB24529) | metagenome | biome: Human gut stool | place: China | collected 2011
AAGCATGGTTTAAAATCCGATTGGCAATTATCACAATGGATTATCCAGTATAATGGAAGAATGATTCATCCCCGAGAATGGTTTGTGACGGATTTAGATACGATTAATAATGTAGTAAATGAGATTATTACTAAAATACAAATATACTGATTGTGCTTTTATACAATCTAAGTGATTGGAGATGATGAATTGAATCGTTTGTTAATCATTGGAAATGGCTTTGATCTTGCTTGTAACCTAGAAAGTTCATATGATAGTTTTTTTAATTACAGGTTTCATCAGCTCTTTGGGGAAAAAGGATTTAATCATGTGTATGATAAGATAACGAGTGTTCTTGAATCGGAGTCATCTATTTTTCAAGAAAGACCATTTCCTATTAGAAATAGTGTTATTCAAGAACTAAAGAGTGACTTATTAGGAGATCCTAACCTTTGGGATATTTTCTTTATTTTGGCAAAGAAAAATTTGAGTAATGGTGGTGGATCTAAGTGGTCCGATGTTGAATCTACCATTTTTGGAATTATTTCTATAGTTTTAGTAAACGATAGAGCAAACACTCTCTTTTCATTTAAAAGCAAAATTAGTGAATCTAATTTTATAAAATATATTAAATGGCTTTCATATTATTCTGATGGAACAAAGGAAAAAGTAGCTCAATTTTTATTGAATGAATTAAAGAAGTTTGAGGAAGTTTTTGCTACCTATATATCAAGTTTAGTTGCTAACAATATATATAAGGATAATGCCAAAACATTATTGAAGGAACTGTGTAGAGTTTCAGACCCTCAAGATCCCGACAAGACAGAAAACTTAAATGTAATTTCATTTAACTACTCTCTAAATGAGCTGTTTGGTATTCAATTTAGTAGTGAAGTTGAAAGGGTGAATTCTAATTTTAGATTAGACTCTTGGTCGAATGTGCATGGAGTTGCTAATTTTAATGATGGAAGAACAAAATCACAAATAAATATAAAACATCATATAGCGCAATCGCATGAGTTACCTAGACCGATTTTTGGTATTGATGGTTATGATCGAAACAATAACAAAATGATCCAAGATGATAGATTAATTTTTACCAAAAGCTATCGTGTCATTGATAACAAGATCAGTAGCATTAGGAACTTTGATAATTTTTTATTAGATTTGCCTAACATTGACGTAATAACTATAATGGGCCATTCACTGGATGCGGCTGACTATTCCTATTTTGAAACAATATTTGATCGATGTAATTTATCGAGCGATGAATCATCTGTGAAAATTGAATTCTATTATTATGAAGGTAACGATATTAAAAATGAAAGTAAAAATATTTTTAGACAAAAAGCTTTACAAAAAGTGATACGTTTATTAAATAGCTATGGAGAAAGTCTAAATGTGGAACATGGTTATAACCTTGTAAGTAAGTTAAATTTTGAAGGGCGTTTTGCTTTTAGACCTAACCCCAGATTAAGCATGCGTGAGATTAATTATGAAAGTTATGGGGCAAATTAAGTGAAAATAAGTTTTTTTAACAAAAAATTGCTTTTAAAGGTTAAAAGTATTACTTCTCCATTTTTTGCAATTTCTACAGTATTCATGAGTTTTGTAGATTTGACCCAAAAAGACAGATTGATATTACTAGGAATACTTGTAGTTTTATCAGTAGGTATATATTTGTTTGAGCTTTATAAGAATAATAATTTGTCCTCTAAGAAAGTCGTTGTTAATGGTACGAAAATAGAAATCAAATTTGGTGATATTTTTAAGGAAAAGGGGCAAAAGTTAATAGCATTTAACGAATTCTTTGATACACAGGTAGATGATAAAATTATTTCTAGTGGATCATTAAATGGAAAGTTTATAAAGAAATATTGTAACTATGATAAAAAAACATTAGATGAAATGATTAGTCACAGTGATTCACTTAAAAAAATTGATGTTAACAACAGAATACATGGTGGAAAATCAGTCAGATATGCTCTAGGATCACTTTGCAAGATAGACGATTATTTTATTATGGCTTTCTCACATTTTGATGCCAAAAACAGGGCATATCTTTCCGTTTCAGATTATATTATTTGTCTACTTAGTATGTGGAATGAATTAGATTGTTACTATGATGGTGAGAAAATTATATTGCCACTTTTGGGCAGTGGAATTACAAGGTTTAATGATGCTGAAATTAGTGATCAAGAATTGTTGAACTATATACTTTTTACTTTACAAGTTAGCAGAATAAATTTTAAATCAGGGATAAAAATAGTAATCGGTGAAGATTTGAAGAAGGGAATCAATTTATTTGAGATTGGAGAATGAATAAATGGTGTATAGAGATAAAACATACGTTGCGTTTGATGGTGATAATGACATTAAATACTTTAATTTAATGAAAGCATGGAAGCAATCAGATAATACTGATTTTAATTTTTATGATGCTCATGAACTAAATAGTGCTAGAGACTCTAGCCTAACTGAAAGTATTAAAAATCAGTTGAGGGAGCGAATGAACAATTCAAAGATGTTTATTCTTTTACTTGGAAAGCATACCAAGTATTTAACTAGATTCGTTAAATGGGAAGTAGAACATGCAAAGCGACTTAAATTACCTATTATAATTGTAAATTTAAATGGTAATAGGAATGTTGATGATGAGCTCATGCCATCGTGGCTAAATGACTATCCATGTATTTCTTGTTGTTTTAATGAAAAGATACTGCAGTATTCAATGGAAAATTGGGAAGAATATCATAGAGAACATTTGAAGAATCATGAAACGTCAAATTATTATTGGAGAGTTAATGTTTATAAAGAATTGGGACTTTAGAAATAACATTTATGATAAATTGAATTTCTAGAATAGAATGAATAATAGTTCCCACAAACCTCCAATTTTTATTTTGAAATATATATTTTACCGCAAACCGGTAATAATCTGGGACTTACTACTCATCTCTAAAATAAGGCAATATTTGGAATTGTGGGAGCGAGTTAACAAACATGATGTTTTTTAATTAAGTGAAGGCGAGCGCTTAAAGTAGCGGTTAAGTCATAATGTGTGATGAATAGCATCGAGTCGTGGCACGTTGAGAGCGTTACTTTGCTTGAACGCGATTAACAAGAGCGTGAAAGCTTAGAAACGCTCCATGCGATATAGCCAAGCCGTTTAGCTTTAGCTATTACGGATTGGCTACGCAAGGATACTCCAAGAGAGCAAATGAAATGCAGCTCGATTGGAAAGTATCTACTGCGCTTCGAAGAGCAAGGAGCTATGCGACGAAGCGATTCGTAAATGCGAACCGTTGAGAGCGTCGTTGTAATGGAACGAGCGTAGCGAAGTTCAATTACTTACGAATGACTCATGCGATAGTTGTCCGCGACTGGCGAGTGCATGGCACGAAGATAGAGCGGAAACAACGAACCGCAGAGAGCGTTATTGTCCTGGAACGTACAAGTAAATAGGCCATAAACGCTGGTGTGACGGTATTTACGGATGATTAAGAGTGTGCTAATTCTGATTTTTACAATTGGAATTAGTACACTTTTTCTATTTGGGGATAGTAGTTCGGGTGTTCAATGTCCTATTTCGACAGTCAAGTATGCGAGTGTCCAGTTTAGCAGGTCGGGTTGATTAAGGTGATGAAAACTGGGATAAAGGATGATGTGACAGTATTTTCTGTTAGTACGAAAATAAGCTGATTTAGGGATGAGAGTTAAGTTAACGATTATGTTATTGCATTTTGATTGAAAAATGGTAAATTTGCAGGACAGTTGTGTACTCGACTTATAATATAACAAAGCAAAAATTTTATTGATATGATTTAAAGGGAGTTATATTAAGTGAGCAAAAAGAAAGATAAAATTCTCGAAAATTTTAATAAATTACTTGAAGCACTAAAGCAAAATCAGCAAAACAGTAATGTAATGTACTTCAAAAAAGAGGAATATCTATTTTGTCCGTCAAAGAGCTTATATTTTAGCCAGGATAATTTGAAACAGTACAATGATATATGCGATGACATTTTACGTAAATTAGAAGTAAATAATTTGCCCGGCTACAGTATTATAGATGTAAGAAATATGACAAGTAACTGGCTTAGTGATCTATTGTCTAAGGACCATTTGAATATAACAAAAAGCACATTTCGGGAGAAGTTAAAACTTTGGCGACAAGAAATGCAGACGAACAGGTCGTATATCTTTTTAGTGTCTGGCATTAAAATTCCTCAACAGCCTATCCAAATTGATTCAACAGATTATTTTACTAACACTAAAGGTATCAAAAATAAACTTCATTTGAGTCATAGTAATCGTTTGGAAAAAATACTAAGTAAAGATAATGCTATTCTTATTGTTACTGTTCAAGGTGCACAGAATGATATGACCTATGAAGTAGCAAAAAAGAAAGCTAATCGAATAATAGGTCTCGTAAACTTAATATATGGTAACAAGTTTCTGATTAAGGTATACCCCATTAACGAAGTGATAGTTCATAACGATATTGATGAATATTATGGATTTGTGGATGGTAAAGGCGCATTTGGTAGGTCAAGAGTGAAAGATCCTATACCTGAAATTCAATTAAATGACATATCAAATACGTTACATAACTTTGAGTTCTTAATAGATGTGCAAAAAGAACAAGCATTGACGAAGTTGCAAGAAAAGGCATGTACAGCTATAGACTGGATGAGCTTGGCGGATTTAAGTAATATACCAATGTCTTTTTTACAAGCTATGATAGCTTTAGAAACGATTCTTGAAATAAAAAGCAATAATATCTCTATTGTCAGCCAGATAAGTATGTCTATCTATACCCTTTTAGGCAAAAACATAGAAGATAAGAAAAAATTAAATACATTTATGAAGCGAAGTTATGATGTGAGGTCTAATATTGTTCATAACGGACGTGCGGAAGTTGCTGATGATATGTACTTTGAACTATGCAAGATTATATTCCAACTAATCTATAAAATAGGAACAGACAAAGAACTAACGAAGTTAAAAGACACAGAAGATCTTTGGAAATATGTGGAGTTACGGCTAATGCAGTAATTAAAAACAACACCTAGCTAAAATAGCTGAGTGTCTCACGTTCTGAATATTCACTTTTTAACTCTAATTACTTCACCATCTTTGAATGTGAACTCCATGTAACGTTGAAAGATGGTGATTTTTTCGATTAGTCGGTGAACTAGCTGCGGTTCGAATTCTTGAATACCATTACATCTATCCTGCCGAAAAATTTGCGGAATTGCTGAAAGCCAGATACAGCTGATTTTGCCAGTCAAAAGGAGGGCGTGGCATGAACTTCTACTTTCTTTTATTCGATAAATTTGAAACTTTGGATCTCTTTGGACCGGTTGAAATCTTTGGAAGAATTCCCGATGCACGGCTTAACTATATCTCAATGAAGGGTGGGATCATTACCAGCGAACAGGGCACTCAGATTTTGACGCAAAAAGCACCCAAACTGCCAGATGACGCGGTACTGGTGGTTCCTGGCGGTCGGGGCACGCGGCCATTGGTGAAGGATGCTGACTTTTTGGCGGGATTAAAGGACCTTGCCGATTCAGCTGCCAATGTTTTGTCAATCTGCACGGGATCGGCATTGCTGGCTGCGGCCGGGGTTTTGGTAAATGTTAAGGCGACATCCAACAAGTATGCTTTTGAATGGGTAACGAGTACGGGGGATGTAGTCTGGATCAGAAAAGCACGTTGGGTTCATGATGGCCGTTTTTACACGTCATCGGGAGTTTCAGCGGGAATTGACATGGCACTGGGATTCGTTGCCGATCATTACGGTCTGGATGCAGCTAAAGCCAATGCGCAAAAGGCCGAATATATTTGGAATGAAGATTCAGAAATCGATCCGTTTGCTTAAAATGATAAAATGAAATCTTTTTCGTTAATGTATACAATAGCAGTCATCAAAGGATAGTGTGTCGCAGCATAGCAGATCGCAGTTATCTGCAGGCCGCCTATCAGATAAGGTGTCGGGTGAGTCCGGTTAGATGTTTTGGCATCGCCGGGCTTTTTGTTAACAAGTGCGGCTTTAATGACTTAATAAAGCTGTCATTAATAAGGCCGGTCTTTATTGTTGTCAGCTAAGAAATTACCGATTATATTATGATCAATACTTAGAAATGGTTAAACAAACAATTTCCAAGAATCAATGGGAGGTAAAACAATGAAATTTTCGGTAGACGATTTAGCATGGACAAGAAAACCAGCTGCCTACTCTATAAGCAAAGATAAGATAGAGATTATCACCAAACCACATACTGATTTATGGCAGCGAACCTATTATCATTTTCGTAATGACAATGCTCCCGTTTTACAAATGCAGACGAACGAGCAATATTTCTCATTTGTCGTTAAAACTGCATTTGAAAGCAAGCACCGTTTTGACCAGTGTGGCATAGTAATGTACCTTGATAGCGAAAATTGGCTGAAAGGCTCAATTGAATATGAAAACGAGACATTTCAGCATCTAGGCAGTGTAGTAACCAATCAAGGATATTCAGACTGGGCAACTACTGAGATTTCTGCCTCAATCAAATCAATGTGGTACCGATTCAGTCGGCGAGCTGATGATTATTGTATTGAATGTTCCGATGATGGAGTCACCTTTAAACAAATGCGGGTCTGTCACATGGCAAATGGTGATGGAACAATTAAGTTTGGCATCTATGCCTGCAGTCCAGAAGATTCTTCTTTCAAGGCAACTTTTACTAATTTTGAGCTTACGGAATGCAAATGGCTCGCTCACGATGGACAAAAAGCAGATTACGACCTAATTTAAATCAGCCCATAGCAGCAACTGCCTATGCAAAATATGACTAGCTACAGACCCACGCCTAACAGATTGCGAGGTATGATTTTGATGGCCGATGTAAAGCTTAATAATTATGAGGTGATCTAGATGAAAATATTGCATATTGGCAAGCAGGGAAATCTACAGCGGTTCGCAGCTGCTGACGGCTTTTTGAATTCGTTGGACCTGGTTGATCTAAAAACAGATCTGCCAGTTGAAGAATACCTTAGTCAAGCTGGCGACGCGGACTTTATCGTTGCTGACGCGATTGCAGCGGTACCAGGAGCCTTGATTCGACAAATGCCTAATCTGTTGGCAATCCATTCTGAAGGCGTTGCTTTTAATGCAATTGATCTAAAAGCTGCAGATGAGTGTGGTGTCTACGTCTGCAACGCGCAGGGCATGAATGCAATGGCAGTAGCTGAGCAGACGATTTTACTGATGGTTGGGATGCTGCGCAATATTGTTGTAAATGATGCGGCAGTACGAGCTGGTCACCAGATTGAGGCCAAGGAAAACTATATGCAAAACGGCAGCTTACATGAGCTGGCCGACTGCAGCGTGGGGCTGATCGGCTTTGGCAATATTGCCCGGCAGACTGCTCGCTTGTTAAAAGCCTACCAGGTTAAGAATATTTACTACTACAAGCGTCATCGACTGGATCCAGCACAAGAGCAGCAATATGGCGTGCAGTACCGTGAATTGGATGACTTATTGGCACAAAGTCAGATCGTCAGTCTGCATCTGCCAGTAACCAAAGCAACGCGGCATATGGCTGATCGCGCCTTTTTTGCCCAAATGCAGCCAGGTAGCTACCTGGTCAATACGGCTCGTGGCGAACTGGTTGATGATGCGGCACTGATTGAAGCACTCAAGTCTGGGCGTTTAGCGATGGCTGGTCTTGATACACTGGATCATGAGCCAGTCTTAAAAGATCATCCGCTGTTGAATCAGCCACGATCAATTGCTAGTCGCCTGCTGTTTAGTCCGCATATTGGCGGTATTACCGCAGCCAGTTTTTATCGCGGCTATGCCATGATCGATGAGGATCTGTGGCTGGCTGCTCAAGGTCAAGAGCCTAAGCGCGTCGTCAATCATCCCCAGATTCCTAAAGCAGATTAAGCCGCTTAACAAGATTACAGATTTCAACCTAAAGCGCTGCGCTGGCCTAAAGTCAGAGTGGCGTTTTATTATATTGACGACCTACTCAAAATGGCTGCTGTCGGTGGTGGTTGACTTAGGCAACAGCTCAAGAATCTTTTATTTACCATTGACTTATAGTTAACTTTAAGTAGTAAGGTTAGTCATAAAGGGGGATTCGGAATGTCTGATATGACGATCACTGAAGTAAGCCGGAAGTATCATATCAATGCAGCGACGCTTCGCTATTACGAACAGATTGGCCTGCTTCCCAAGGTGCCGCGGCGTGCAAATGGCAATCGCTACTATGATGATCACTTGCAGTCTTGGCTTGAGATGATCATCTGTTTGCGGCATTCAGGCGTGCCAGTGGAAGAATTGGTAAAATATGCCCAGTTGCTTGAGCAAGGCGATTCAACGCTTGAGGCCAGAGAACAGCTGTTGAAAGAACAGTTAGCCATGTTGATCCAAAAACGCAAAAATCTTGATCGTTCAATTGAACGTTTGCAGCATAAAATCTCGCTTTACGAAAATGGTGAGATCAAGCAGAATCGATCTTATTTTGAAGAGTATGACATTTTAGACGATTAAGGAAGCGTGCGATATGAAAACAATAATTAATCTTTTTCATCCTAATTTTAAACAGTCGCGGGTTAATAAAGGGTTGGCTGACCAAGTTAAAGGCGAGTTTGAGGTACGCAATCTAGCTGAGCTGTATCCCGATTTTATGATCGACGTAAAAAAAGAGCAACAGGTACTGGAAAAAGCGGATCGGGTCGTTTTACAGTTTCCTATGCAATGGTATTCGTCACCAGCGTTGCTGAAACAGTGGGAAGATCAAGTGCTGACCTATGGCTGGGCGTATGGAAACAAGGGAACGGCACTGCATGGCAAAGAGCTGCTGATCGCCGTTACGGTAGGGGCCGACAACTATGGGCATGATGATTTTGTCGGTTACACGATTGATGAGCTGCTGCGACCATTGCAGGCAACCAGTCATTTGATTGGAATGCGTTATTTAAAGCCGTTTGCGGTCATGGGCGCTTCTTCAATCAGTGATGAGAATCTGCAAAAAGCAGCTGAAGAATATGAGCAATATCTCCAAAAAGACGTAGCGACGCTTGGCACTTTTGAATAGTTTAACGGAGGGATGGTTATGGAATATACGAAACTTGGCAAAACGGATATTGAAATCTCTCGGCTTTGCGTTGGCTGTATGAGTTTTGGCAAACCAGGAACCATGCATGACTGGACACTGGATGCTGCTGACACCGAAAAAGTGGTCAGACATGCCCTTTCGCTGGGAATCAACTTTTTTGACACAGCGAACGGTTATTCTAAAGGTACCAGTGAAGAATACCTGGGCCAAGCGCTTAGGAAAAACGTAGCTCGTGATCAAGTCGTAATCGCATCAAAAGTGTACTTTAATCCTGGACGTCTTTCTTCAACCGCGATTCATCGTGAAATTGACGGTACGCTCCAGCGGTTGGGTACTGATTATCTGGACTTATATATTATTCACCGTTTTGATTACGAGACGCCGATTGAAGAAACGATGGCGGCATTAAATGATCTGGTTAAGGCTGGCAAGGTACGGGCAATTGGGGCATCGGCTATGTATGGCTATCAATTCTACAACATGCAGCTCGCAGCTCGCGATCATGGTTGGGCAAGCTTTCAGGCAATGGAAAATCACTATAATCTGCTTTATCGTGAGGACGAGCGGGAATTGATTCCGATCTGCCGGCAAATGGGTGTCTCATTGATTCCATACAGTCCTTTGGCAGGTGGGCATCTGACGCACCCATACTGGCATTCAGATACGCTGCGCAGCCGAACGGACCGAGTTTTAGCAGGTAAATATGATCGAGCGCAGGAAAACGATATGCAGATTGTCAAGCGAGTTCAAAAATTGGCTGAGCGCTATCACGTTAAGATGCAGCAAGTCGCATTGGCCTGGCAATGGGCGAAAGGAGTTGCGGCGCCGATCGTTGGTGCAACGAAGGCATCCTATCTTGACGATGCCGCAGCGGCACTTGATCTGCAACTGACCAAACAGGATATAGCCTATCTGGAAGCTCCTTATCAACCGCATGCAATTGTAGGCGCAATTAACCATAATCCAGATCAAGGAACGGTCTTGATCGATGAAAAGAAAGATGCCAATTAAGAAGTTAATGAAACAAACCTTGGCATTATCATATGTCCAAAAATTAATAGCGTTATCGTAAGTTCCTTAAAAACTTGAGATAACGCTATTTTTAAAATTTTCTATAGTAAAAAGATGTTTAATAGCTAAGTTTAAGATTGACCACAGCTTTCATGATTGTAAACTTGATGTTTTCCTGCAGCTTGCTAAGGATTCCTTGGTATGCTGGCTTAAATTGATTGGGAATATATACGATCCGTTGTTTGGTATTTTGCCAGTTATCTTGATTAAAGTCGGTTAATTGGCATTTTAAGGGATGAACATTGAACTTGCCATCTGCGACTAATTGAGCTAATAAAAACAGTTCTTTACCGAAAACAGCTACTGGAATGCTGCCAATACCGCTCCCCAAGAGACGAAGATTGTTTGATCGTAATGCATCAGCTGGCAGTTCAATGCTTTTTCCAGCAATGCTGCCGATTTGCACCCATTCTAACAATGCTGCCGGATTGCTGCGTAGACTAAGCAGTTCTTTAAGCATTGTTTGAGCTGGTATTCCCCAAAGGTAGTCAAGCACGACATCGATTGCGCCAACCGTTTTTAATTGCGCTACCAAATTATCATTTAATTGGATGTAATCATCGGCAGGCAGTGATTGAAGAATTTCTTGATTCCTTCCAGCTGCGATAACTTTGCGTGCACCAAGATAACGGGCGATTTCAACGGCGAGACGACCGGCATAGCCTGTTGCCCCAAGCACTAATACGGTTTTATTCTTAACGCCAGCCGATAATTGCTGACGAATTGCCATCCATGAAGATAAAGCCGGGTTCATTGAGGCGGCGATTTCAGCTGGATCAATATTTTGTGGTAAAGGTAGCAGGCGTTTTTTAGAAACCGGTACTTGTTGAGTAATCGCACCGTATTTTTCATTTGAAATCAAAAAGTAGTAATTTTTGCCATACTGATCGCGACCAACACCATCCAGTCCTGGTATAAGCGGCAAAACGGCCGGATTAGCTGAGTAGTGACTGCCATTGGCACGAGAACGAGTTACATTGTTGACGCTGGCAGCTAAGACATCAAGTAACACTTCATCATTTAATGGGGTAGGGATATCAATGTTTTTTAAGACTGGTTCTTTTTGAAAGTTTTCAACGACAACCGCCATCATTTTTTTGGACATAATCATAACTTCCTTTCTTTTTATTACCGGTAATTTATTTTATAATTATACAAATGAATGATTAGTTGTCAATATTTATTACCAGTAATTCATTTTGAAAGGACCCGAAATATGAACGAGATTGAAGAACTTCAAAAAACGGTGCGTGAGTTTGACCGTCATGCTGAGCTGTTGCGTCATCAGATGCTAGATAAGATTATTGCTGGTGAGATTGGTAAGTTTTCATCAGAACAGGCGCGTCGTTTAACCAAACACCATTTCTCACATTCGGAAATGCAGCTTTTATCATATATTGAAAATGCAGGAGCTGAAACGGCTTATCAGCAACTTACCCAAGACTTGGAGATATCGCAAGGAATGATTTCGCGCTATGTTAAACGCTTAGCCGAGTTAGGACTATTGGATCGTTATCATAAGCCGGACGATAAAAAAGCTATCTATCTGCGCATTACGTCTGTCGGCAGCAAGGTTGCCAAACTTCATAAAATGATGCATGAGGCAGAATATAATCACTATGCAGAAATTATGGCTGAGCTGCCAGCTGAATCTATAAAAAATACGATTGCGGTTTTAAAAAGACTAATGCATTAAAACCGTAATCGTATTGATAATTTTATTCAGAGTCGGCAAGGTTCTGGATTGATATGCCTGATCAGAATGACTGTGAGTACGCCTTGAAATTATTGAATGGGGGCAGCTGCCAGAAAGTGGCTGATCTTTTGGGCAGCCACGGGAGCGTATTGGAAAATTGAGCCATGGCCTGAGTCGGGAAAAATCAGTAGCTGACTGTTTTTGATTTGATCATGCATTTGATAGCTGTTAGGTGTCGGCACCATTGTATCGTGATCGCCATTGATGATTAGCGTTGGCATGGTTAAATAGCTTAAATCATCAGCCGGAGCAGTTCCCCATTTTTTAATGGCCCGCAGCTGACGTAAAAATGCGCCAACTTTTATTTTTTCATCTGCAAAGGCAGGCGTTCTTTGACCAATGCGGCCGAGTACTTGCTTGGCTTTTTGAGCACCTTGTTGGTCATGAGGATAGAAAAGATATCGTTTAGGATTGGTGTGTTTGAAAAAGGATTTAATCATTGTAGTAAAAGTGATTGTTGAAACCCGTGCGATTCCTTGACCGCCACGTGGACCAGTACCAGCTAAAACTAGGCGGTTGATCAATTCTGGCTTTTTTTCAGCAACTGCTTGGGCAATCATGCCGCCCATTGACAATCCAAGCAGATTGATCTTTGAAAAGCCAAGCAGCTGTACGAATTCAATAACCTGGCTTGCCATCTCTTCAATCGTTAGCGGCACTTGACCGCGACTGGCGCCGACACCAGGCAGTTCAACCGCAATGACGTGATTTTGCCCTGCCAGCTGGTCGATAAAAAGCGGATCCCAATCGTCAAGTGTGGCCGAAAGGTGCGTCAGCATGATTAATGGCAGACCATCATGATCAGTTCCCAATTCACGGTAGGCAAACTGGCCGATAAATTTATTAGGGGTAGTTAAGTATGAAGTCATTTTTAATCCTTAAAAGTAATAACGGTTTTTCCTTTCGCATGTCCTTGGTCGACTTTTTGCAAGGCCTCGTTAAGCTGGCTGAATGGATAGACCTGTTCAATGCTTGGATGCAATTGCTGTTTTGCAAAAATATCAGCTGCCTGCTGCAGTTGCTGACCATTCTCATGGACAAAAATGAAATAATATTTTTGCTGACGGCGCGCTGCCAATCTATCTAATTGCTTACCGGCCAGGCTGAAAATGATTCGCTTGAAGAATGGCAGCTGCATGCGTTTGGCAAAGTCGCTATTCGGCATTCCTTTTAAAGAAACCAATTTGCCGCCATTTTTAAGAATCTGCAGCTGTTTAGCCGTTTCCTTGCCACCCAGCGTGTCGATTACATAGTCAATGTTTTTAAGCTTTTGGGCATAGTCGTCTTTTCGATAGTCGATAAATTCATCGGCACCCAAGGCTAAGACTCGTTCAGCATTACGGCCATTGCCATTAGTGATCACGTAAAGCCCCATCGCTTTGGCCAGTGGAATTGCCATCGCGCCAAAACCACCTGTGCCGCCGGAAATGAAAAGCTTTTTGCCAGGTTGAACATCCATCAGTTCTAAAGCCTGCATCGCGGTTAAGGCCGTCAGTGGAATGGCCGCTGCTTCCTCATTGGAAAGATAGGCGGGAACTTTGGCAATCGCGTGGCTATCGATTGCAACAAACTGGGCAAACGCGCCGGGATGTTTGAGTGGCAGGCGGGCAAAGACCCGATCGCCTTTTTTAAAACCGCTGACGTTGGCCCCTAAAGCTACGATTTCGCCCACGATCTCATTACCAGCCACAATTGGCAGCTGGTAGGGAATGATCAGCTTGACTTCGCCTCTGGTAATCATGTTGTCAACGGGATTGACACCGGCCGCCAGCGACTTGACCAAGACTTGATCTGCATTGATGGTTGGCATTGGGACATCGGTAATTGATAAAGCGACATCATGTTTATGGTACTGATTAAGAATGGCTGCTTGCATTTTTTTCCTCGCTTGCTTGTTGTTTAAGGTTATCGATAATATTGCTGAGTGTCTGTTGGGATAATTCATTTGCCAGGTCAGCCTCAATATTTTGAAAGGCTGGACTTAGCGCGCCTTGAATATATCGGCCAACGGGGCAGGCAGCATTAGGATTTTGGTGAATGTTGAAAAGGTGTACCTGTGGGGTTTCTTGAACGGCTAGGTAAACGTCAAGCAATGAGATTTGGTCTTTGGGCTTAACGAGAAAATAGCCTGGCTTGCCTTGATGAGTCTCAATCAAGTTGGCATTTTTTAAGAGACTGATGATCTTGCGAATATAGCTGGCGTTGGTACCGACACTGATAGCTAGATCTTTGGAAGAAAGCGTCCGCTCAGATTCGGCAATCATCACCAGAATATGTAAGGCAACGGAAAATTTGGTATCCATGGTTCCCTCCTTTTTGTACTTGTATCTAATACAAATACAAGATTACTAAAAAGTTTTTTGACAGTCAACAATTTTGCTGCTGCCGGGTAGCATCTCTACCAAAATGGAACAATAAGTTTTACCTAATAATTACGAGAACTGTAAAGAGTCGTTACATTGTTTTTTAGATAAACACCGTTGAAATGCAACGAAACTTTCAAGCACATGAGGTGAAATGAATGTCCATTGAACTGAAGAATCTTTCCAATTGATAGTCAGTAAACGCTCTAAGTAATGTTAATAATTTATATCAGCAATCTTTTCAAAGTTTTTTGGCAGCCGGTCTTTATGGTCAGCCCTCGATGTTAAGATAAGCTTAAGAAGTAAAAAAGGAGTTGATCAATTATGCCATGGCTTAAGTTGAATGCTGGCAGTATTGTGTTTGATATAAATATGAAAGACTGCAATGCGACCGAATTAATCCAACTCAAAATCAAAGGTGCAGGCATTAATATCAACCAAAAAAATCGAGAAGTGCCTAAAGAAGAAATGATCTACTTGGCATGCGCATTGAAAAAATGTCTTTCACAAACCAACTATCACTGGCAACATGGCGATTCAGTTAATGGTCACTATGGTATTTTTCTGGAAAGTGAGGAAGGAGATAAGTATAGTGAATTTATTTACTACCTGGAAGCTCACTCGGCCAGCCGCGTCGTAATTGATTTTAATGAGCAAAATATGCGCTTCTTAATGGAATATATTGAAATGGTATTAGGTAAGATTGATTTTGATGGCGAGCTTGCCCAACAGCTGTATTCTAGTGGCAATTTATATTAATAATGTTTTCATGTATCTAAGTCGTCGAGTTTTTCGGATGCAGTGCATTCTGATCGTTGACTGGGTAAAGCAGAGCTGGTATTGATCAGCACTGCGATTGGGATTTGCCAAGTTAAAAATTGAATCACGATGCCAAATTAAAACCCCGGCCAGCGTTAAGCTGAGCAGGGGTTTATCAGTTAATTCGAATGGTGTCTGAAAAGTAAATCAATTTAAATGACGCCGGTCGGGAAAACTCGCCAGTTAGTCTTCATCGCTGGCCTTGTCGACGGCATCAATCACGCCATAACGAAAGCCGTGCTTTTCCAGGGCAGCCAGTCCCCGAATCGTCGTGCCGGCAGGAGAGGCGACTTGATCACGCAGAGCGGCTGGTGATTGTCGCGTTTCATAAGCGAGGGCGCCTGAACCCTTAACCATGCTGGCGATCAAACGGTAGGCAGTCTGGCGATTCAATCCGTGCTTTACGGCTGCATCGCTCATGGCATCCATAAAGACATCGACGAATGCTGGACCACAGCCGCCAATCACGCCCACGATATCCAACTGTTCTTCAGGCACCAGAACCACGTCGCCAAGGTCATTCAGCAGTTGAACGATGGTATCTTTGATGGTCTTGTCAAACGTTGGATTCAATGACAGGCCAATCGTACCGGCATTTACAGAAACCGGTGTATTGGGAATCATTGTTGCGACTGGATTATTGATCAGAGCTTTTTGCAGATCGATGCGCTTAACGCCAGCGGCTGCAGAGATAACAATCGTATGAGGATCCAGGGCCTGCAGCTGTTCAGCCACGGTTACGGTCACAGGAGCCGGGGTCGTTAAGATAACGACATCGGGCTGCAGCTCAACCAAGCTTTGCGGATCAAAAACCAGCTTAAACTTATATTCATGGGCCAGCTTTTCAACGCGTGGATTTTTGGGGTTCAAAGCGATCAGATCGTACTTGGTCAGGTTGTTCAATCCCTGCATAATGGCGCCGCCCATGCTGCCAACGCCGACAATAGCAACTTTCATAATCAATGCTTCCTTTCGTTTAGTGCTGTTTTAATTATAACAAAACCTATTGGATCAGATTGACGTAAGAGCCGTTGATAAAGCCAAGATCTTTTGCTTGATACCAAACGACGCCATTATTGTCATTGAGCTTGCCGATAATGTCTAACCGCTCGCCGTCAATCACCTTGCCGATGGTTTGCCCATACGGCTGATCGTAGACGTCCAGTTTCTTTCCCTGTACATAGTCAACGACGGCTTTGAGATGATTCAGCGGCAAGATTGCCAGCTGAGTGCCAGGTTTTGGTGCCAGGGAGTCGTCGTTAGGCAGCTCCTTGAAGTCCTTCATGGTATTGCTGTCGTATTTCAGCCAGCGATCCGCATTCACCTCATACCAGAACTCGCCTTTTTGGGTGGCAATGCGCTGGAACGTCTTGACGAAAATTCCGCCGGGCAGCGGCGTATCGACCGGCATGCCATCAACGTCGTCAAACAGCTGCGTTGGCGTTGATAATTTTAGATACATAGCCACGGTTTGAACCTCGCCCCATGAATTGCGACGATAGTACAGGTGAACGCTGTGTGGCTGCATATCAAAGCTGCCGTTCAATTGACCATCGGCTTTAATGAATCGGTAGTTGGGAAACTTTAACTCGACAATATGAAAAGGCGTACCAACAAAGCCCCGCAGCAGCTGCGGAACGCGCAGATTGGCACCAGTATCGATATCGGTATAATAGACCCAGATTGGGTTTCCGGTTTTAAATGAATCAGCCATAAAAATCGCTCCATAACTCTAAACGCTTGTTAATCACATTATAACGCTTTCGAACGCTAAAAGGTCTTGAATTATCGAGCAAAATTACTAATTCGCGTCTAAAATTCAAAGCATGTTATAATTGACTGGATATTTAGGCATAGTGCGAGAAAGGGGATATCAATGACAAGTGCTTCGGTGAGAACAAAACGCTTAACGGCTCAGACACTGCTGTTGGCGATTTTGATACTGCAGGATTTTATTCCAGCGCTAGGGAACATTCCAATTGGTCCATTGTCGCTGACGACGCTGCAGATTACGGTAATGATTGGCGCGGTAGTTATGGGGCCAAACACGGGAATGCTTTTGGGCGGTACCTGGGGTGTGATTACCTGGCTTAGAGCTTTCTTTTATCCCAGCAGTCCACTGGCGCCACTGATCTTTACCAATCCGCTGATCGCAATCGTTCCACGGCTGCTGGTCGGTTTGGTGGCCGGCTATCTGTTTTTGTGGCTGCGCAAGGTAATGAAGCAGCGCTGGGCATTGACGATCGTGGGGGCGGCCGGTGCCATGACCAATACGCTGCTGGTTTTGGGCGGTATCTATCTGTTCGCGCATACGCCAGCAGTTGCTAAGGGCTACCATACCGATGTTGCTCATTTAGGGACGGTCTTGGGGACGGTTTTGGCAACGAATGGCCTGGCAGAAATGGTTTTGTCGATGATTCTGGTGCCGGCAATCGCCATTCCGCTGCTGCGCTATACGCATTTCAATGATCAAAAATAGACAAAAAGGCGCGACTGCCAGGCTCATAAGCTTGACAGCGCGCCTTTTATATTCAGACTAAACAGACTTTTTTGAGTTACTCAGCGTCGGAATCGTCTTTGGCTGCATCGGTTACGCTGGGAGTCTGCGTGTTGGTTGGAACTGGCGTATCAGCGGCCACGACTTCGATCTTGCCGTCGCCATCGAGCTTGGCAGCCAGCTTGTTGACTTGATCGTGATCCAAAACGTAATCAGCGATGCGGTCTTCAATCTGTTCTTCAATGACCCGGCGTAATGGACGTGCCCCCATCTTAGGATCGTAGCCCAGATCAACCAGTTTTTCTTTAACGTCGGTTGGAACTTCGATGTGCAGGTTCTTGTCGGCCAGCATGGCATTGACGTCATCAAGCATCAGTGAAACGATCTTCATCAAATCAGGCTTGGTCAATGGGTTGAACTGAACGATGGCATCGAAACGGTTCAAGAATTCAGGCTTGAAGTAGTCGGTCAGCTTGTCGATAATCGAGTGCGTTGAGCCGCTTGCTTCTGGGCCAAAACCGATCGAAGCCTCGGAGTCGCCAGTACCGGCATTGGAAGTCATGATGATGATGGTGTCCTTAAATGAAACCGTGCGTCCTTGCGAGTCAGTCAAGCGGCCATCGTCCAGAATCTGCAGGAACATGTGCATTACGTCGGGGTGCGCTTTTTCAACCTCATCCAGCAGAATCAGGCTGTAAGGGTGGCGCCGAACCTGTTCCGTCAGTTGACCAGCTTCCTCGTAGCCGACATAGCCTGGGGCGGCCCCGATCAATTTGGAAGTCGAGGTCTTATCCATGTATTCGGACATATCGAATCGAATCATGGCATCTTTGGAACCAAACAGCAGTTTAGCCAGCTGCTTAGCCATTTCCGTCTTACCAACCCCCGTCGGCCCCACGAACAGGAAACTGCCGATTGGGCGGCCAGACTTGTTAAGCCCGATCCGATTACGCCGAATTGCCCGAGCAACCTTGTCAACGGCCTCGTTTTGACCAATCACGTGCTTTTCGAGCTGCTTGTCGAGATCACGCAGCTTGTTTTCTTCTTGTTTTTGCAGGTCGCCAACCGGGATGTGCGTCTTTTCTTCGACGATCTTTTCCATGTCTTGAACGGTTACAGTTGCGGCTTGATCAGTATGATTTTCTTCGGCATCCTGCTTAGCCTTGGTCAGCTTGGAAACTTGATCGCGGTAGTAGGCGGCCTTTTCATAATCTTGGCTTTCAACGGCTTGCTGCTTGTGAGCCTCGGCCGTGTGAATCTGATTTTCGATCGTTGCCGGGTCGGCGGTCTTCAAGGTCAGGTTCTTGCGGGATCCCGCTTCGTCCAGCAGGTCAATCGCCTTGTCGGGCAGGAATCGATCCTGAATGTAGCGATCCGACAGTTTAGCCGCGGCTTGGATGGCATCATCGGTGTACTTGACGTGGTGGAAGTCTTCATAGCGGCCCTTGATACCGTTTAAAATTTTGATCGTTTCTTCAACGGATGGCTCATTGACCTCAACTGGCTGGAACCGCCGAGCCAACGCCGCGTCCTTTTCAATCTTGCGGTATTCGTTCATGGTCGTGGCGCCAATCAGCTGCAGATCGCCACGGGCCAGTGCCGGCTTTAAGATGTTGCCTGCGTCCATGCCGCCTTCAGCATTGCCGGCACCCATGATTTCGTGAATCTCATCAATAAACAGGATGATGTTCTTATTCTTCTGAACTTCCTTCATTAACTGCTGCATCCGCTGTTCGAACTGACCACGAATGCCAGTTCCTTGAACCAGGGAAACAACGTCTAAGCGGATGATTTCTTTAGAAGCGATCTTTTCCGGAACCTGACCAGAAACTATTGCCTGGGCAAGACCTTCAACGACTGCAGTTTTACCAACCCCGGCTTCACCGATCAAAACTGGGTTGTTCTTAGTCCGCCGATTAAGAATCTCGATTACACGCGCGATCTCATCGTCACGACCGATTACGGGATCGATCTTGCCTTGGCGGGCCAGGTCGGTCATGTTGACGCCGTATTGCCCCAACAGACCTTTGTTACGCTTGCCGCCGCCATTGCTGCTGGATTGAGCATTAAAGTTGGCGCTGCCTTGGTTGTTGGCGTCTTGGCCCTGCATGTTGTTCATGGCATTCATAAAATCTTCGAGACTGCCGAAGCCAAAGTTGTTGTTCATTCCATTACCCCCATTCATCAGGTTCATTTGTGCCTGCTGCATGTTTTGGTAGCAGTTTTGGCACAGGTCAATCTGCATGCGTTGACCGTTAAAATTCATTTGTAGGTGAATCGTTGCGGGATTTTGATGGCATACTTGACAAAGCATTTATTTTTACCCCCTCAGAAGTCAAAAATATATTTGACCTTTTTTGACCATAATGCAATTATACTTACTTTTAGTAATATATCAAGCAGTTTATTCGATAAAAGTCAAATTAATCAATGCTTGATACAATGCGCTTTATCAACAAAGGTCAAAAAGCAGATAAACTTTCTACCTTTGATTTTAGCACTGGTTGAATTAGAATGCTAAAAACCCCGCCATTTAAAAAAAATCCGTTATAATATAAATAGGTGAAGAGCAATCAAGAAAAGAGGTGGAGAATTCGTGGCTGCCAAAGATTACCGTCAACTGCTTGAAGATCTGCGCGCCGGTAAGATTGAGGAATTTGTCGTGACGCCCGCAGAATTTATGGACTTCCAACCGATTTATCATGATTATGAGTATCGGACCCAGATTGAAGGGAAAGCCGAACGGGGCGGAGAATTGCACTATCATTTGATAAAACGAGATTAAATCCGCATTTTGGCGTCATTTGCCAAGAAATCGTCTTGTATTTACCGCTTACAATTGCTACAATGGTGATATTGAAAGCGTTGGTTGCCAATTGCCAATGCCCAACAAAGCCTTAAGGAGAATGATTACAATGGAAAAACGCGATTTTACGATTACTGCTGAAACTGGTATCCACGCTCGTCCAGCTACGATTCTGGTACAAACTGCATCCAAGTACACTTCTGACGTATCTCTGTCATACAACGGCAAGAGCGTTAACCTGAAGTCCATCATGGGTGTTATGAGCCTGGGTGTTGGTCAAAACGCTAACGTTACGATTACTGCAGAAGGCGATGACGAAAAGGAAGCTATCGAAGCCATCGCTGAAACGATGAAGAAAGAAGGCTTGGCGGACTAATATGTCAAGACAGCTCAATGGCATCGCGGCTGGCGGTGGGATTGCCATCGCGCCGGCCTATTTGCTGGGAGTTCCTGACCTATCCGTTAAGCAGCAACATACCGATAATGTGAATCATGAAGTCGCCCGGCTTCATGATTCTTTTGCTATTACGGCCAATGAACTGCGGGAGATTTGTCAGCGAGCCCATGCTCAACTCAACAAACAGGCGGCGGTGGTCGTCGATATGCAGCTGCAGCTGGTGCTGGCTGATGATTTTCAACAGACCATTGAGCACCAGATCGTTGCCAATAAATATACGGCGGGCTATGCGGTCAAAAAAGAAACCGATCGCTGGCTAGCCGAAAATGCATCTTCTGAACAGGGCCTGCATCAAAGAAGAATCGCCATGCAGGACCTTTTTAAGCGTTTAATGAGTCATATCTTGGGGATCGAGCTGCCGGATCCAAGCCGGCTCAAACATCAGGCGATTATCGTCGCTCACAGCCTGACGCCGACCGATATTGCCCGCTTTGACCGGCGCTATGTCGTAGGGATCGTCTCTGATCTAGGCGGCAGCACCTCGCATTTTTCCATCATGACCAAAGAAAAGGCGATTCCAGGCGTGGTTGGTACCAAAACGGCGACCCGTGAGATTCTGGATGGCACCTCGCTGATCGTTGACGGTATTCATGGCCGTGTTTTGCTGAGTCCAACGCCGGCTGAAATCGATGAATACGAGAAAAAAGCTGGTGACTATGCGCGGGAAATGGAGTCGCTCGGTGTTTTGAAGCATCAGCGAACCGTCAGTGCCGATGGTCGTCATTTCGAGATCGGTGCCAACCTGTTTATGCCCGATGAGATAGAAAGTGCCAAAAACAGTGGTGCGGAAGGAATTGGCCTGATGCGCAGCGAGGCTTTGTTTATGGGACGCGATACGCTGCCAAGCGAAGAAGAGCAGTTTTTAGCCTATAAAAAAATCGTCGCTGATATGACGCCAGAACGCGTGATTATCCGCACACTGGATATTGGCGGCGACAAACCAATCGCAGCCATCCAGACGCCGAAAGAAGACAATCCATTTTTGGGGATGCGCTCATTGCGTTTTTCACTGGCGCACCCAGAAATTATGCGTCCGCAGATGCGAGCCCTGCTTAGAGCATCGGTTTATGGCCGCTTGGCAGTCATGTTTCCGATGGTCAGCACGCTGGATGAGTTTTTGGCGGCGCGCAAGGTATTAGAAGAAGAACGTCAAAAGCTGCAGGCGAAAGGAATCAGCTGTGCGAATCAGATTGAGGTCGGCATGATGGTTGAGGTCCCGGCCGCCGTGGAAATGGCTGATCAACTGGCACAGTATGCCGACTTTTTCAGTATTGGCTCCAATGATCTGACGCAGTATATGTTCGCGGCCGATCGCGGCAACAGCCAAGTCGCGCATCTTTACCAAACACTGCACCCAGCCGTCTTAAGAGCCATTAAGCATACGGTTGACGCGGCGCATGCAGAAGGCAAATGGGTCGGTATCTGTGGTGAGATGGCCAATAACTCGCTGGCCACGCCGCTTCTTTTAGGAATGGGTATCGATGAGTTTTCGATGAACAGTACCAGTATTTTGCCGATTCGCTCGTTGATTGGCGAACTGCACGTGCGGCAGCTGCAGCCATTGGTTCACCAGGCCATGAATGCTCGTAATGCCAAAGAGGTGCGACAGATGATCATTGGTCGCGTTCCGGCCTTAAAAAACTTCAATTTCTAAAATTTAATCAAGGTCGCTTCAAATGGCTTGAAGCGACTTTTTTGTAGGGTTAAAATCAGTTATCTGATGATGAAGAATCAGTTAAAATGGAAAGTGCTGAATCTGAATCGTAATTGACCGTTCGCCGTTATTGGCGATTGAAAATTAAAGGGGATTGCATTGTGAATATTGGGTTGTTTACAGATACTTATTTTCCACAAGTCAGTGGCGTTGCGACGTCGATCAAGACTTTGCGTGATGAATTGACTGAACAGGGGCATCACGTTTACATCTTCACTACGACCGATCCAGCCGCCAAGCATGATGAGCCGGAAAATGGCATCTATCGCTTTCCCAGCGTTCCGTTTGTATCGTTTACCGATCGGCGCATTGCCGTGCGTGGCTGGATAAGGGCTTTGAGATTGGCCCGTAAGCTGCAGCTGGATATCGTTCATAACCAGACCGAGTTTTCCTTAGGGATGATGGGCAAGATGGTGGCCAAGGAGATGAACATTCCGTGCCTGCATACGTACCATACAATGTATCAAGACTATCTGCACTATATTGCCAATGGTCATATCATCAAGCCGCATGATGTTGCCAGATTAGCGCATCTGTACCTAAAAAACATGACGGGGATCATTGCGCCTAGTGAACGAGTATTGGATACGCTGCAGGCATATGACGTGGCCGCACCGATCAGAATTATTCCAACCGGGGTTAATCTGCGCGTGTACTCAAAGCCAGACACGCCTGCACAAAAACATGAGCTGCGGCAAAAACTGGGTTATGAAGATAATGTGCCGGTATTGCTGTCGCTTAGTCGCCTGGCTTATGAAAAAAACATTCAGGCCCTGATTGAAGCGCTGCCGGATATTTTGCAGCATCGTCCTGACGCGCAGCTTTTGATCGTTGGTGATGGTCCAGCCAGAGAAACCTTGGAGCGGCAAGTTGTTAAGATGGGGATTAGCGATCACGTTCAGTTTACCGGCGAGATTAAAAATGAGGACGTTCATCACTTTTATCAAATGGCCGATGTCTTTGTCTCAGCATCGGACTCGGAATCACAGGGACTGACCTATGATGAGGCATTGGCATCCAACTTGCCGATTGTCGTGATGCGCAGTGAATATACCGACGAGCTGATTGATGATCCAGCTATTGGAATGAGTTTTCAAAAGCGCGGCGATCTGGTCAAAGGCGTTTTGTACTACCTTGATCATCCCGACACGCAGGAAACGATTACCAAGCGTCAGCAAAAACTTCATGATATTTCCTCAGAAGTCTTTGGTCAGCGCGTGATGGACTTTTATCTGGAATGTCAGCAGCGCCTGCAAGATGAGCAGGACGAAAAGAAACGACATCATCATCTTTTTGGTAAACGAGGTTGAGCATGTTAAAAATAACTATGTATTCTTCAGCGGATAAAGTAGCTGGTCAAGGGGTGGGCAGCGCTTATCTGGAGCTGATGCATCTGTTGAAAACGAATTTTAAAGGCGAGTTTGATATCGCGGTTAATCAGTACCGAACCAGTGACATCAGCCACTATCACACGATTGACCTGCCATTTTGGTTTTCCACTTTTTCAAAGAAACGCGGGCGCAAAATCGGCTACGTGCACTTTTTGCCAGAGACTTTGGAAGGCAGCCTCAAGATTCCGCAGCCTTTTCGCGGAATCTTTTATCGCTATGTGATTGCTTTTTATAAACGCATGGATCATTTGGTAGTGGTCAACCCGTCGTTTATCGATAAACTTGTTGCCTATGGGATTCCACGGAGCAAGATTACCTATATTCCTAACTTTGTTGATGATGCCAAGTTTCATCCCGTTGACGAACTTGAAAAAAGAAGGCTGAAAACTAAATGGGGGATCGCTCAGCAACGTTTTGTCGTGGTGGGCAGTGGTCAGATTCAAGAGCGCAAGGGCGTTTTTGATTTTATCCAATTAGCCGAGCAGAATCCTGACGTTCAGTTTATCTGGGCGGGCGGTTTTTCATTTGGGCGGATTACGGATGGCTATGCGGCGCTTAAAAAGATCGTTGACAATCCGCCGGCAAACCTTAAATTTCCAGGAATCGTCAGTCGCCAAGAGATTGCTGAGCTGGATAACATTGCCGATCTGTTTTTACTGCCGTCTTATAACGAGCTGTTTCCGATGTCGGTTTTAGAGGCTTTTAGCTGTGGAACACCGGTCATGCTGCGTGATCTGGATCTTTATCATTCAATTATTCAAGGATATTACGAGCCAGCCAAAGATGTTGATGAAATGCAGCAAAAGCTTGATTGGCTGCAGAAGACACCGGCTCGTTTGGCTGAGCTTAAAATGGCGGCGCATACCGCATCGCGTCAATATTCCAAGTCACACCTTGCCAAAGTCTGGCATCAATTCTATCTGGAGCAGGCAAAGGAGGGCTAGGTAAATGTCGCGAAAAAATTGGGTTATTTTTGTTTTGATGCTGGCGTGCGGAATCGGTATTTTTGCTTATTCGCTGCGTGACATAAAACTGTCTTCGATTATCGTGGATTTGGTGCATCTAAACTGGGGCTGGTTTGGGGCAGCCTTGTTGTGCATCTGCCTGTATTTGTTTTTGGAAGCCGTGGTCGTTAAGATTTTTATGAATGATCGTCATGACGGCTTTACCTGGAAGGATGCAATCCGGATTCCATTGGTTGAGCAATTGGGGAATGGTCTAACGCCTTTTTCAACTGGCGGGCAGCCGGCACAGCTGTTAGCAATGATGCAGGCGGGCGTTGATGCTGGTCAGGCCAGTTCGGTGCTGTTGATGAAGTTTGTCGTTTTTCAGTCGATGATCGTGATCAACTTCATCATCAGTCTTTTGGTTGGTTTCCACTATATTGCTGCTAAAATGCACGTCTTGTCGCTGCTGGTTCTCTTTGGCTTTTTGGTTCATCTTAGTGTCATCATCGGCTTGCTGTTGGTGATGTATTGGTACAATTTCACCAAAAAAGCGGCTAACATCGTGATTCGCCCTGCTCATTGGTTTATGAAGCCTGATAAGTACGAAAAAATGCAGGCAACGCTGAATGAAAAAATTGATACCTTCTATCAAGAAAGCCTAAAGATCAAAAGCGAATACGGCAAAATGGCTAAAGTCAGTTTAATTACCCTGCTGCAGCTGGGATTTTATTATCTGATTCCTTATTTCATCATGCTGTCGCTGGGCATCGATGGCTTGAACGTGCTGATGGTAGTCAGTCTAAACGTTTTGATCTTTATGGTAATCTCGCTGTTTCCGATTCCTGGTGGGACAGGGGGAGCAGAATACAGCTTTTCGGTGCTGTTCTCAAGCTTTATTGCCTCAGGAAGCAAATTGGTGCTGGCGATGCTGCTCTGGCGGATTCTGACCTACTACTTTGGGATGTTTGCCGGGATGTTTGCCTTAATGATCAAGCCAGATCGAGTGCATGAACCTGATTAATAACGATATAATAGATATAGTGCAGAACCTGGTCGTTTGGATTGGGTTCTTTTATTTTAGTAGTTAGTGAGGCTAGATCATGATTCATTCAGAACTGCAGCGGATTTTGCGTCGTTTGGATGCAATGGCAGAGGATACGCATGGCGATCTCCAGCAGCGTACTTTTTCTGCTTATGGCATTCAAGTCTGTACGGTAACGTATCAACAAAGTACCGGTGAGTTTACTTTAGAGCAGTTTCAGCCGGCTGCTCAGCTGACGTTTGACAGCTTGGATCTAACGGCAATCGAAGTCTATCGCTGTTTGTATGAGTTTAAGAATTCTTTTTGAGCGCCACTCGAATGTTAAAAGGTAGTTTAGTTTATAACCATCGAGTTTCTTGTTCGGTTAAAACTGTTATAGTTGAGTTTGTTCGTCCTTTTGAAATTAGCAGAAAAACTTTTAAAATATAGTTGACGATTAGCCACAATCTCGGTATAGTAATTATCGTTGTCGATGAGGCAGACGCTGATGACAGTCAGATTTGCTTCTAACAGTTATCAATGATTTTAAAAATGTTGTTGACAGCTGCATGACTTCATGATATATTATTCTAGTCGCTTGTTTAAAACGTTTGAAAAAAGAA
>OGJT01000344.1_pt1 | contig 26442 bp, 30 predicted proteins | sample 1572331 | NCBI WGS metagenome assembly OGJT01 (sample SAMEA2582094, study PRJEB24529) | metagenome | biome: Human gut stool | place: China | collected 2011
GTTTCCTTGCAATGAAAAGGGCGTCTCTTCACATCGAAGAAACGCCCTCTTTGTTAGCAGATGGTTGTGTTCACTCTCTCTCCCAATTCGTGGAGAGGGGAGTAGATAGTATTGTTTCCCACAGAACAAACAACTTGTTTACTTGTCAACCTACCCACTCGTCCACTCATACCAACCACACTTTAGAAGTTAAGCAAGACCTTTGGGGAAGACATCCCCTCCTTCGGAGGGGCTTGGGGAGGCTTTAATTTTGAACTATGAACTTTGAATTTTGAATTAAAGAAAAGCCCAAACTGGTGGATATAAAGATAGAAATAAGTATCTTTGTGGGCAAAGTTTAGAATAATGACGACAAACGATAACTATACTAAACGGGGGCATGTACTGATGACATGGCTCTGTTCATTGTTCCTAATCGCCGTTACTGGTTGTGAAGAAGCAACCACTACACGCTCATTATCAGAGCAAGAATACCATTACGATGGCTCTCTCTCAATGCTATCAGTTGACCGCGACGGCTACTGGGTAGGGGCTGAGACGGGAATAGTGTGGCATGTGAAAGGACAGGACAAGACATGTTATTACACGGGCTTAGACCGTATATACGATATTGAACGCAATCTTCAAAACACTAACCAGATATGGATTGCAGCTCGAAATGCGGGTTTGCAACTATGGAACATAGCCCAAGATTCGTTGGTCCATCAGGCTACCTTCACTCTTCCGAACAAGGGAGACGAATATTCACCATACGATATTGAGCAAGTAAAAGGCACTATCTACCTCGCAACCTCACAAGGGCTCTACTCCACCACCGCTTCAAACGCAACAAAAGAGTTGACTCCCATCTATCCAAAAAGTAGTAAGAGGACGGAACAAGGGGTAACGCCTTTCGTCGTAAATAATCTGTCGCACGCTGGAGGCAGATGGCTTTTTGCGGCAACGCAAGCTGGAATTGCAGCCTTAGACCTATATAATAATAAGGTGAAAGTGCGCCATCAAGGTGAATATATACGCCATCTCGAGGTGTACGATAATCGCCTTTATGCGCTTGCGAATGGTAAACTCTTGGTTGAAAGGCTTGATGGTCAGCATGAGGAGCAACACGCTATACCGCAAGCAGTGCTTTCTTTCTATAAAGTAGGACGCATCTATTACTTCATCACATCGTCAAGTGTTCTGCTTTCCGACGATCTCAAGCGGTTTATCAGTGCCCCACTCCACCACGAAATACCCACAAATGCGCACGAAATGGCAATCCCCAATGATGGTAAAGGGTTTTCCGTGCTCTTAGGAAAGAGTGAGGTATGGCGCATTCCACATCATCTTGGCATCTTCACAGCCAATGCCTCTATCGCAGCAGCATGTAAGATGGGCGACAAACGCCTGTATCTTAATGATAAACGGGAGCTCTTCCGCCAACAAGGGAACGAGAAAGAGGCTACGAAGATATACGACTTTAAGGAGGGCGAGCAGCCTATGGAAATGCAAGCCTTTGGTGATGATGTCTATTACCGCAATGTGAGTAACCAGCTATGTAGGCTTACGGCAGATAAAAACTATCTCCTCAACCAAGTCTTCGCACGCCCGAAAGTGTTAATGCAAACCAAGACGCGCATCACTGCTATGGCACTGCAACCAACAAAGAGAAAGGTTTTGTTGGGTGTACAAGACTATCTGCTCGCTATTGATATGGAAACGGGTAAGGTCGACACAGTAAAGTCGATGAATGGAAAATACATCACTTCTTTTTATCAACCATCGCCAGCTGGTGACAAAATATACATCACAACCTTGAATCATGGCGTCTTTGTGGGCAACGGCGAAGCGTTTAGTCCCATCAAGAACACTACGAATAAGAGTTTTATCAATGGCATAATCACGTGTAGCAAACGCCCGAATCGCATCACACTCCTTACTAATCACCAACTGGAAATACTGGGTTCTGACTCGCTCCAAACGGATGGTTGTACCCGAATGTACTGCATCAATGACAGCATCCTTTATACCATCTCCGAGGCAGGAATACATAAGTATGCCATCAGACAAGGGCAGAAACTGGTGGACTGTGGTACGTTCTACAACGATATACACTTCAATGCGCAGGCTGGATTCGTACAGGGTCAGTCGTTATATATAGGTTCTGACCTCGGCGTGATGGCTCTTCAAGTAGGGAAAGAGACGTCTGCACAATGGGTTACTTTCAATGATAAGGTGCCCAATCCACGCTTGGTTCTGCTCGTCCTGTTGGCTGTACTCGTCGTTATTGGTATGATTATCTTCGTTTATATCAAGCAGAAACGAGCGGAGAAAATGCAACTCCAATTGGGGAAAGACGACCTCCATCGCCGCCTGTCTACCCTTACCTCCATCCGAAACAGATTATCAGATGGGGAGCAGAAGGACATTGACAACATCTATCAAGAGATTGAACAGATAGGGAATGATTCGCAAGACTTGAAGGCAGCCAGTCGACAGTTTTCATCGGTATCAGCACGCATCTCGCGCATTAATCAGGACACGGCACTGTACATGATGAAGTACTTGAACGATCAAATCAAGCGTATTCAAGTGGTGAATATATATGAAAGTAATATCGTTCTAAAGGCTTCCGAGGAGGCAAGACTATCTAACGATATTGAGATTATCATACGACAGTGTGAGAAGAACGAAACGTGGCTTAGAGAGATAGAAGACCTGGAGGAACAACTGCACGAACTACGTAGGTCGACAGAAGGAACACTTATTCTCAAAGGCTTGAACGATGGTATGAAGGAGGAAATAAGCCGTATCTCCGAGCGATACCAACAGGTTCCTATTGCTGAAGTCCACGATGATTTCGCAGCAATCAAAGCGCAGTATGAACGCATCTTCAGTACTGAAGGACTATCTATTATCCAACAGTATATTGACCAGAACATTGCTTACTTGGAGCGAGAAGAGGACTATCAGCATGTGACAAAGGCTCTGATAACAGAACTGAAGACTATCAAGGACGAGCTGACGGAACGTGACAGAATAGAAGTGTTACGCACATTACAGATCATAGACTATCGCATTGCACAGGTGAAACAGCTGAAAGCTCTGCAACGACTCATGCAACACTACATTACAGTACATGACAACATTGTGCATGAGAATGAGTCAAGACGAATGAAGAAGTTCGATTCGAAGCTCTTTGCCGATATAGACTCTGCAACGCGAGACATCACTGATCGCATTAAAGCACTATCTTCTTTCTTCTTCGATAGTATGATGAAGACAGATGAAAGCATGTGTGGAGATCTCTTCCACTTCACCTCTGCTAACAGTCAGCAAGTACGTGTACTCATTCTCTTACTCGCAATTCCTAAGGTGAAACGAACGCTCCTGCCGGGTATGTTAGGTATATATGGTAACCTCAATCCAGTTGTTAGTAGGCTTTATCACAGCAAGATTGGGGACAACAGAAAGGCATTAATTGACTATTGCAAAGCACATCCTTCAAGTATAGTACACTATATTTTGAAATTGTCCGAATAGATTAACAGCTTATAAGACAAGCACTTATAATAGTTGCATTGACTTATTTTATAGAAATAAGACAATGCAACTTCTTTTATAACATCTTTCCACCTATCTTTGCAAAAATAATATGATTCAATCTTATTAATGAACCTTTTAAATTAAAAACCAAATGACAAAGAAAGCTCTCATAGTTGGTTTCGTTGCAATGTTATCGTTATCAACGTTCGCACAGACTGCATCTACTAAGATTAAAGATGCACGTACTAAACCCGACCTCTACTTCCTTCAGGACGGTCAACAGGCTAGTTCACTCGACTTGCTGCCAGCTCCTCCACAGCCAGGAAGCATTCAGTTCTTATATGACCAGGCTCAATACCAATGGGGAAAGATGCAACGTGACACGCCAAGAGGTGATCAGGCAGCTGCAGATGCACGTGTTGGCGGTGACGGAGTGCCTAATGCTTTCTCTGATGCATTCGGTATTAAGATAAGCAAGGAGACTACTCCTGAGATTTACAAGCTCGTTCTGAATATGCGTGAAGACGCTGGTGACTTAGCCACTCGCGGTGCTAAAAACCACTACATGCGCGTTCGTCCGTTTGCATTCTACAAGGAGATGACCTGCAATCCAGAGCAGCAACAGGAGCTATCCACCAATGGTTCTTACCCTTCTGGTCATACGGCTATTGGTTGGGCAACGGCACTTGTATTGGCAGAAATCAATGTCGACCGACAGAATGAGATATTAGAACGTGGCTACCAGATGGGACAGAGCCGTGTTATCTGTGGTTACCACTGGCAGAGCGACGTGGATGCTGCACGCATAATCAGCGCAGCCATCGTAGCACGCTTGCATGCCGACCCTGCTTTCCAAGCACAATTAGCAAAGGCAAAGAAGGAGTTTGCAAAGCTACAAAAGGATGGAAAGGTAGCTAAGAGTACCTTCAAAGCAGCCAACTAAACCGAGGATAACAACAACACAAACAACCTAATAATATCAAAGACAATGAAGAGAATAATTCTTATTGCAGCCTGTGGACTAATGGTCTGCACACACACTTTCGCTCAAGAAGACGAGCCAAAGTTAGTCATAAAGCCATCCGGTCGTATCTTGATGGACGCTGGAGTCATGCACTCATCAGACCCCACTGTTGATGACAAGTTGAACGATGGAGTCGCAATCCCTGATGTTCGCGCTGGTTTGAGTGCTACTTATGGCAAGTGGAAAGCTAAGGTTGACGTTGGTTATGCACGACAGTCTGTATCCTTAAAGGACATCAACATTGATTATAACTTCGATAAGGAGAACCTGGTGCGCATGGGTTACTTCGTACATCAATACGGTCTCCAAAGTGGCACCTCATCAAGTTTCAAGATCTCAATGGAGGAGCCTTTGGCTAATCAGGCATTCTTCAATAGTCGTTTACTTGGTGCTATGTTCCTCCATGCAGGTGAAAAGTTCCATGCCACAGCATCTCTCTTTGCAGAGAACGATGCGATGAAGATGTCGACAGATAAGCTCGGTAATGAGGCGTGGGGAGCTATGACTCGCTTGGTGTGGCGCCCCCTCACAGAGCGTGGCAAGATCTTCCACATTGGTATCAGTGGTGCTTATGAGTCGCCAAGATATAGTAAGAACCCAGCAAACAGCCATAGTTCTTACACCTTGAGAGCCCCATTCCCAACGCGTATAGCCAATGTCAGCGCACAAGAAGCTACTATTACGAACGCAAAGGCATTATGGAAGTTCTCTCCAGAACTGAATGTTGCATGCGGTAACTTAGGCTTTGAAGCACAATACTTCTACGTTGGTATCAAGCGTAAAAACGCCCTACCCAACTACAGCGCATGGGGTGCTTACGGCAATGTTCGCTACTTGCTCAATGGTCAAGGATATACTTACACCAGAACAGATGCAGGTATCGCAACACCTGATCCAGGCTCTTTGGAACTCGTTGCTGCATATAACTATTCAACGTTAAGTGATAAGGATGCAGGCATACATGGCGGTAAGGTGAGTGATTGGTCATTAACCTTCAACTACTATCTCAACAAGTATATGATCTGGCGTGTACGTGGTTCTATTACCCGTGCGACCGATAATGCAGCCTTCAACAACAATACGTTCTCCATCCTTGAGACACGTTTGCAGATTAAGTTCTAAGGCTAAATATATTCTTTGAGCCAATCGTTTACAACTTATAGGGACGCTATCGGACTTTAAAGGAAAGAGTAAAAAGGGGTTAGACGACCGAACACGTCTGCCCCTTTTACACTAAATGTAGTCCACACGCAACCCTTAACCTAAAAACAAATAACAATGAAAAAGATTAGTTTTATCCTTATGCTCGTGGCGTTGACAATCCTTTGTCCGTCACTGACCTTCGCACAGCTCCAACGCTCCGAGGCGTTTAAAGCGAAGTACAAACTAAAGGAGTTAGTCATTCTATCACGTCACAACATCCGCTCTCCAATATCTGCCAACGGCTCAACATTGGGCAAGATGACTCCTCACCAGTGGACTAACTGGTCGGCTGCGGGTAGCGAACTGACCCTGCGTGGAGGTGTGTTAGAGACCGAGATGGGGCAGTTCTTCCGTAAATGGACCATCGATGAGGGCTTGTTCAAGGATAACTATGTGCCCAACATAGACGAGGTGAACCTCTATGCAAACTCTATGCAGCGGTGTATCGCGACGGCTCAATACTTCTCAAGTGGCTTTATGCCTGTTGCTAACTTGCGCATAAACCATCGCTATGTGCCGTCTAAAATGGATCCAATCTTCTTCCCTCGCATTACAAAGAACAGTGAGGCGTTCCGCACGGAGGCTATGAAGCAAATCAATGAGATGGGCGGTAAGGATGGACTCGTTGGTATCAACAAGGGCTTGAAGGATTCTTATGCGATTATCTCAAAGGTACTCGATATGAAAGAAAGCGATGCTTATAAGAAAAGCGAGATAAAGGACTTCGTTGATAACGACACCAAGATTATCTTCGAACTCAACCAAGAACCAAGCATGAAAGGCTCATTAAAGACTGCCAACTCAGCCTCTGACGCTTTCATCCTACAGTATTATGAGGAGCCAGATGCCGTGAAAGCTGCCTTTGGTCATAAGCTATCTCTTGACGAATGGACGAAGATTGCGAAGATAAAAGACGTATATGGCGACGTGCTTTTCACCGCTCCTATCGTGGCAGTGAACGTAGCACATCCATTGCTGCAATACATGTATGACGAGTTGAATACAGACTCTCGTAAGTTCACCTTCCTATGTGGGCACGACTCAAACATTGCAAGCGTTGATGCTGCATTAGGCGTAGAAGAGTATTCACTCCCTAACTCCATAGAGAAGAAGACACCTATCGGTTCTAAGTTAGTATTCGAGAAGTGGGTGGATAACGCAGGTAAGACTTACGTTGCCGTAAACCTTGTTTACCAGAGTACGGATCAGTTGAAACAGATGTCCCTACTCGACCTTCAGCATGCGCCACAGGTATATTCCCTGAAGTTGAAAGGGCTCACGCAGAATGCAGATGGCTTATACTCATTTGAGGATGTAAACAATCGCTTCATGCAAGCCCTCCGTGCTTATGATGAGATAAAATAAGGTGTAAGGCTATTGCACACTCGTAGTATCTAATTCACGAAACAGGTACACACGAAAGGAAAATGACGTCATATCGTTCTGATATGGCGTCATATTCTTAATAACCTCCCGCCACACACGCTCGCTCCCTTCGTACACCTACGCCTTATAAAGCCGTAATAATAAACTTTATCGGCAATTGTTTGGGAGATTAACAAATAAGTTTTACTTTTGTCGGTGCGTGTAGATAAGGATGCAAGGCGGCAGAGATTCACGAATATATCATCTATCAAATACACCTAAAGACCAAGTAAACAGACACTATAAAACAAATTATGAATAAGAAAGAATACGTGCGTTCATGGGCTGAAAGCTACAGGAACGACTTGACAAACAACATCATGCCATTCTGGTTGGAACATGGTTGGGATAAAGAGAATGGCGGTATTTATACATGTCTTAACCGTGATGGTTCGTTGATGGATACCACTAAGTCGGTGTGGTTCCAAGGGCGATGGGCATTCATCTGCGCCTTTGCCTATAACAATGTAGAGAAGAATCAAGAGTGGTTAGAGGCGTCGAAATCGGCTATCGACTTCATTGAGAGGTATTGTTTCGACCAAGATGGTCACATGTACTTCGAGGTTTCTGCCACTGGTCAACCTATACGCAAACGCCGTTACGTATTCTCTGAGACCTTCGCAGCTATAGCCTTTGCAGAATACTCAAAGGCAACGGGCGACCGCCATTATGCCGAGCGTGCATTGCAAGTATTCCATGACGCACAACGCTTTCTGGCTACTCCAGGATTCCTCCCAGCCAAGTATGAAAAGGGTGTGGAGGCACAGAGTCATTCGATTATCATGATTCTCATTAACGTTGGTTCACGCCTTCGCGAAGTAATTGACGACCTTACTCTCACCGAGCAGATAGATAAGTCGATCGCACTATTGCGCCAGTACTTCATGCACCCAGAGTTTAAGGCACTCCTTGAAACCGTTGGCATGAACGGAGAGTTTATAGATACTAATGCTGGGCGAATCATCAATCCAGGTCATTGCATTGAGACGGCATGGTTCATCATGGAGGAGGCTAAGCTGCGCAAGTGGGACAAGTCACTCCTTGACACAGCCCTGACCATATTCGACTGGTCGTGGGATTGGGGCTGGGATAAGCTCTATGGTGGTATTATCAACTTCCGCGATTGCCGCAACTTACCTGCACAGGACTATTCACAAGACATGAAGTTCTGGTGGCCGCAATGCGAGACAATCATTGCCTCGCTCTATGCTTACCTCGGTACGGATGATGAAGAGTACCTCTATCGGCACCAGCGAATCAGTGAGTGGACATACGCTCACTTCCCAGATAAGGATTACCCAGAATGGTACGGATACCTGCACCGTGATGGTACGGTTGCCCAACCTGCCAAAGGAAATATATTTAAAGGACCGTTCCATATCCCTCGTATGATGATTAAGGGCTATATGCTCTGCCAAGAGATATTGAAGAAGATGGAGGAATAAAGCCCCTATCACTCCGCTTAAAGTATAAGCAGGGAAAGCGAGATGCGCACGTATTGCATTTCGTTTTCCCTGCTTTTCTTTTGCTTACCTGCGTGTCTTGCATTACTTTCCTACGTGTTCTGCATTGTTTTGATGCGTGTTTTGCATTGCTTTGATACGTATATTATTTAATTATCTAAGCGTGATAACTAATTATCTAAGTGTGATAATTAATTATCTAAGTGTGATAATACTTTATCACGCTTAGATAATATAAAAACATACGTATTCCGTAAATACGAAAAGCGCACAAAATGAAAGCAGATAACGTATAATCAAACGAAAAAGAGGGTATGTGCCTGTTGATACATACCCTCTTCACCTTATTATATATATATTTACTCGAAACTACTAAGATATTTTATCGCCTCTTGCATATCGGATGCAAAGGTGCTATGGGTCAGCAAGAACCCTTCCCTACCGGCTGCTAGTTTGTCATAGAGTTCCTTATTCATCGAGTCAACATACGAACTAATGGCATACTCTATATCGTCCTTTTGCCGTTCACTATGCGAGAATGCGTACACCTGATACTTCTGATGAAAGAAGCAATAAGCCGCATCTATACTGTCTTTTGTTATCATATTACATTACTTTTTACCTATCTATTCATACGCTGTAGAGTGCTCATTAGAACGCTCAAGCATACATTGAAAAGAATTTCCAAAGCGGTGCGACCATCAGTGCTTGTATGAATTTCCCTTGCACAAGCATATCCTTAACTTCCGCTTTCGTGCGTAGGAAAACCTCTATATCTTCGGTCTCATCCAAATGTTGCTGGCTTGTCTTCTTCACCCCACGGGCATAGAAACAATGGCAGAGATTATCCATCACGCCAGGGTTAGGGGCGATCGTCATGATTTCTTGCCACTCGCCACCAGTGTAACCTGTCTCTTCCTCCAGTTCACGTTGTGCAGCGTGCAAGGGTTCCTCACCCGCTTCAATCACACCAGCACAAATCTCGGTTGAGACAACCCCCAGCCCATGACGGTACTGACGTTCTAATATAATGTTGCCTTCCTCGGTCTCTGCAATGACATTGATCCACGATGGATAAGAAAGTACATAATATTCATCATAAATCTTGCCATTCGGGAGTTCCACCGTGTCGCAACGTGCCTTCAACCAAGGGCGATTGATGAGTTGCTTTGAAGAAAGCGTATGCCATACCATTTCTTTATCGTTCCGTGCCATACTATCATTCATTTAATTGATTGTCATTCGTTATACATCAACAAAGGTAAAGGATTACACTTGAATGAGCAAATATATATTCGCAAAGTAATAAGCACATAACATCTATTCCGTGCAACATATACGCCTTGAACGAAAACATTTCGTGTTTATTGACAACTTACTCATCTTTTATACCTATCTTTGTACACGAGCAAACAAAAAGGATACAATCCTATCAATCACAGAATACTAACCCCATCACCTGTCGTGAAGCTAATTAATTATGGAGGAATACAACTATGAAAAGAAAACGTAAGATACACAATGAACGTGAGTTTGAGCTTGATAATATCTATCAAGATGATGAACGTCAGCTTGACATTCTAGATGATCTGCCTTTTGAAAGGCTCAATAAATAAAAAGGATAGGCTGTATTAAAAGACTGAACATAGATACCTAATACTGGGGCAATAGCTCTTGTCGATAAGATACAGCCTCCTTCCTAACTCACTGACCACAATTATATATTGCAGGAACAGAGCTTAACTCTCTTCCACCCGTCAATGATAAGTCGCAGAACTTGTCATTAATATTACTATTGGCACGCCGAAAACACAAAGCAATATTAATCAACTAATTATTGTTAACAAACTAACATTTATCATAAGGAGCTGTCACGTATAATACAGAAAATTACTAACTTTGCAACTGATTATGCCGTATTGGGCTCAGAACAAGTGCTGGATAGATGCTCAGCCGCCCATCGGTACAAACCCGTTTTACAATATAAACATGTACGCAATTGTAGAAATTAACGGTCAACAGTTTAAGGCAGAGGAGGGCAAGAAGCTCTTCGTAAACCACATCAAAGATGCGGAAGAAGGTAAAGCTGTTGAGTTTGACAAGGTCCTGTTAGTAGATAATAACGGATCTATCACAGTAGGTGCACCAACTGTAGAAGGTGCAAAGGTAGTAGCTGAGGTTGTAGCTCCTCTAGTAAAGGGCGACAAGGTTATCGTCTTCAAGATGAAGCGTCGCAAGGACTACAGAAAGAAGAATGGGCATCGTACCCACTTCACTCAGGTAGAAATTAAATCAATTAACGCTTAAAAAGGAGGACTTAAGAATGGCACATAAAAAAGGTGTAGGTAGTTCTAAGAACGGTCGCGAATCAGCTTCAAAGCGTTTAGGTGTCAAAATCTGGGGTGGACAGAAGATTGTTGCAGGCAACATCATCGTTCGCCAGCGTGGCAACAAGCACTTCCCAGGCGAGAATGTTGCACAGGGTAAGGATGACACACTGTATGCACTTGCAGACGGTGTCGTTTACTTCCACAGAGGCAAGTACAATAAGAGTACTGTCTCCGTCCTTTCCGAGGAAGCCTACGCTGCAAAGACTGTAAAGCCTGAAGCTTAAGCAAAACAAAGCAAAACTATTCCAAACAAACAACATAATCCCGGCTCCAAGTATGGAGACCGGGATTTATGCGTTCATAGGAGACCATCTGAATAGGGTGTAAGATCATTCTACTTATGAAAAAACTTCTAAAGTTTAGAGTGGCCAGGATGCTGACAATGAGGACAGAATTACCGACTGTTTACTGAAAAAGTTTATTTCTCATTTGCTGTCACTTTTAACAGTCTTCACTAACACATTGTCTATTAGTGTGTTATATGTATTTACAGAGTGATGGTAGTGACAGGAAAATAATTTCACAGCAGACCGGTCACAGGTGCATCTGCTGTGGATGAATGTCAGACTGTGTTTTGATCCTAAAGTATATTCTTCCGTGGCAGACTCTTTATCGGGGGGGCAGATGTTTATTCAGAAAGCTTACTTTCTGCAAACAAACTTCTATCCGAATAACAAACTACTTCTGTCGGATTAATACTTAGCGTGATCCGAACTGAGCCTTGACACCATAGGTGTACACCCTCAGCACCAATGGTGTTTACCCTCGGCACACTGACAGTAAAGAATCAGTGTAAATGATAGTTCCCATGGGGAAAGGAGGCTATTCATTCACTGCCCCGCAGTGTGGACACCGGCCTTTCCGGTGCAGCCGTCTGCCGCAACTGCCACAGTAATAAGTTTCGCTGCTATGTCGCATATATATACGGAAGGCATAGTAGATATAGGCGAGAAGAAGCAGATAGCCTATATAGTATAAGGTGAGAACCGAGAAGACAATGTAATTGACGGCACACACCGCTGCAAGTCCGGAAAGATAAAGGAAAGCCTCAGCCGGCTGCAGCAGCCTGCGCACATCATCTACCGTCGCAATGGCAATAATCAGCATCGCCCATACAAGCACCAGGAAGATATTGAGCAGCAAGGGCTGGGAGAAGGGGTTGAGCGAAGGATGGAAGTAGAACTCACGCCATGTCTCCGGTGCAAAGAGCTGAATGCTGGCATAGAAAGCTGCCGAGAGGGCTACGATGACAGCCAGCAGCGTTGGGTACAGGGAGTTGATGTCGTTGAAGTGTACGATATGTGCGTTCTGCTTCAGTATCTTGCGGGCAAGGTATCCCACGGCTATGACCGATATGACAATCAGGAAGATGAGCAGGTGGATATTCGAAAAAGTAGAGATAAACTGCGAAATGGGATCGTCCGGATCAACCTGCTTCAATAGATGCCCCTCATGGACCCATCCAAAAGCATAGTCCTCCGTGGCTATCTCTACCCAGACTGAATCCTGCTTGTCATTCGGGAGAATGCGCACATCGGCCACCACGATGCCTTTTCCCCTCCGCACGGCAAAGGAGTCCGTCTCCATCCGGTTCACGGCTTCCTCGGGCTGCTGGCGGAGTAGCATCAGAGAATCGGACGTGACGACAAAGTTGAATCCCTGTGAATAATGATGCTTTACACGGAAAGAAAGCGAATCGACGCTGCCTGCCGCTCCCTGCCAATCATCTGTTGTACTGTCACTCTGTTTCAACAGGGAATCCCCCCCGGCTTGCAGGCGTCGGGAAATCTGGGCTTCCTGTATGCTGTCAGGCAGACGGAAAGAAGAGGGTGTCTTCTTGTGATAGCAGCCTGCCATCAGCAAACTTATTCCTAAGAGAATTATCGGTAACAGAGAATAACTTCTTCGCATATTGCTTGAATTTAAGCCTTCCAGGAGGCTGGAAAGGCTGACTTGTTAAGATTTTGCTTGTCAAAAATACCCTGCGGACAGACCGCTTGGTCCAAGGCTTCGGGAAGGATTCTGCCTTATGCCGGGTGAATGTTCATCTGGCAGTGCTCACAGTCGAACTCCAGACGGAAGCGGCGTTTGTCGGGCAGTACGAGAAAGAGAGGCTCCTGCCATACAGGCTTCCGTCCGCCACGTCTGACACAGTAGCCGAGGGAATAACGGATGCAATGACGGCACTGCATGAGAATCGGAGTGCTCTTGGACGGCTCAATCTCAAAGGCCGGGCGGACCGTTCCGAGTCCCTGTTGCACATAGAACCGGCGTGCAGCATCATTGGAGATATTATATAGGTAGGGGAATTTTTCATACTGGGAAGGATTTACCGACGAGAACCGGGACTTATCCCTTATCTCTTCATGTACAGAGAGACGGTGAATGGTCATGCGCTTCATTCCCCTTACCTGTTCATCAAGTCGCCCAACCACGTTGCGGCGCAGTTCGGCAAGCACGCTGCTTGGCAGGAAGAACCGCCCTCCCCCCTCTTCTATCTCCACATCCGTACATGTATAAACCGTATTTCCCAGTTTCGTTAGCTGACGGACAATGTTGTCGTGCTGTGGCTTCCGGGCTACCTGGAGAGCGAAAGGAACTGATGCCTCAGCCACGTCTCCCCCACTTTTCATCTCTGCTTTCACCCATATATTTCCATGAAATCCCAAAGTATCTGATGAGTGCGTTTCAGAGAGGGTGGAGGAAGTCTTGACCCCAAACCGTATCTTTATCGGAATCTTGCGCTCCGCCGTCTTCCCACTCAATATTTTATCAAAGGCCTGGTCCTGATTACGATACAGTGCCATACCGGGTTTCAATCCTCTTGGCATCTTGAACGGATAAAGCCGGTTACCTGCAACACGGTTTATGCGAAAACCCTCTAAATGAGTGGGCGGGATGACGGGGTGACGAGCAGACGGGGCGGTTGTTTGCAGATTACTTGCACCACCGACTTGCCTGCCTGTCGGCCCGTCAGCCCGCTTGCTTGTGAGAAAGCATAGTCCATCCCCATTGGCAAAAGTCGCCGTACCGGCTACATTGAGGCTGTCGCGGCGAATTTCCTTCACCGTTCCGACAAACTCTCCCAATGCCTTTGGCGTATCAGGTGAGAAAATGTCAGCCTGCCGCCCTTTGAGGAAATAATCGGTATAGCCACGGTTGAATGTCTTTTTCAGGTCGGGAGTGAACGAATAGCGAACCTTTCCCAGCGATGCCCGACGGAACTCGTCTGGATATCTGCGTATTATCTCTTCAATACGCTGACTGTAAGCCGAGACGACGTTCTTCACGTAGTCAACATCTTTCAGACGACCTTCTATCTTGAAGGCACACGCACAAGAGCGTATGAGTGCCTCAAGGTTGTCAATCTGACTCATATCTTTCAGCGACAGTAAATGCCGCTGATGTTCTATGGTCCTGCCAGCAGAATCGACCAGATCGAATGCCAGCCGGCAGAACTGGGCACAGGCACCACGATTGGCGGAACGGCCGAAACAGTACTGCGAGGCATAGCAGATTCCACTATAGCTTACACACAAAGCGCCATGTATAAATGCTTCCAGCTCAAGTCCAGGCAGCTGTTTGTGAATCCGTTTTATCTCATCGGCAGACAGTTCACGAGCCAGCACAACACGGTCGAAACCCTGCCTGGCCAGCCATCCGGCCTTCTCTGCCGTCCGTGTATCACATTGCGTGCTGGCATGAAGGGCCACAGTGTCGGGGACTATCTTTCTGACCTCGCTCATCAGCCCCATGTCTTGTAGAAGGAAAGCGTCAACACCGGCCTTGACAAGTGTACGGACAAGAGAAAGCGTCTCCGCCAGTTCGTTATCATAGACAATCGTATTGAGGGTGACATGGACGGTAGCACGATACCGATGGGCATACTCACACAGTGTACGGATGTCTTCCACACTGTTGCCTGCTGACTGGCGGGCACCGAAGCGGGAAGCTCCGATATATACGGCATCTGCACCATGGTCGATGGCAGCAATGCCGCATGCTAAATTCTTTGCCGGGGCAAGTAATTCTATCGGAATGGGTGATGGACGATGAAGGATCGGTGATGATGAGTGCATATGGATGGGTGATATGATGGGCATAAGTGCATATGGATGGAGAATGTGGGGTGACGTGAATATGAATGATTAGAGAGGATGGATGAACTGCAAATGTTCATCTCATCAACTCCCATCACCTATCCCCCAGCACCCAGTTAATCCAGTTGGAAAACAGCAGATTAGCATGTGCGCGCCAGGTTACAAGCGGCCCTTTCTCCGGCTTGTCCTCACGGTAATAATGCCTGGGGGCTGCAACATCATTCCGTCTGCCAAGATCACGGTGATACTCCCTGTCAAGCGTATCGGGAGCATACTCCAGATGACCCGTGATAAAGTACTCGCACCCACTATGCGACATGACTATCGACACACCGCTCTCTGCCGAGTCGGCTATGACTTCGAGACCGGCTACCGACTCAATATCTTCACGCCGTATCTCCGTATGACGGCTCTGCGGCATCTGGAAGACATCATCGAATCCACGGAAAATCGGCAGATCGGGACTCAACACAACAGTCGGAAAGATTCCAAACATCTTTTTATCCAAAGGATACTTCGGGATACCATAGAAATGATAAAGCCCTGCCTGAGCTGCCCAGCAGATATAAAGCGTCGAGGTGATATACTGCCGCGCCCAGTCGAAGACCTCTGTAAGCTCGTCCCAATAGTCTACCTCTTCGAAAGGCATTCCCTCGACAGGCGCACCGGTGACAATAAATCCGTCGAACCGTTCCTTGCGAATATCATCAAAGTCACGGTAAAACCTCTTCATGTGTTCCGCTGACGTATGCCTGGAGACATGACTCCGTAGCTTCATGAAACAGATTTCCAACTGAAGCGGACTGTTGGACAGCAGACGCACGAAGTCGGTTTCCGTCACTTCCTTCAATGGCATGAGGTTAAGTATGACTATGCGAAGCCGCCGTTCTACGCTTCCCTGCCCTTGCGATACATCTCTGATAAAGATGTTCTCGCGTTTCAGTATATCGATAGCGGGAAGTCCGCCGGGTAATATTAATGGCATATTCTGTATCTGACTTATCATTGAGGGCCACAGAACAGCCCCTGTCTCTGTTCGCTGGTAATGAGGTACAAATTTAGATAAAATTCCCGAATTATAAATCAGTTGGAACAAAAAAAACGAAAATGAATATTTCAGAAGGCTTGTTGCCTAACGTTGAGAATGTCACAAACATTACACTTCTATCTTGAATGTCTGGGCTGGTCCGGCTATTAGAACTGCCATCAGAACAGAAGACACAATGCAATTCTGAGAATGAAAAGAAAGCTGTGTGCGATTTTATTCGTAAATTTGCAGTCTCATGCCGAACCGTCCGGTCATGATACAGCGTTTCCTATAAAACCCACAACAGCAATATGCCGCTCTCGCTTCTCCCCAGTTTGCTCCTGCAGATATTGGTTGTCGGATACACGCCAGGTCCAGCCAACATCTATTCTCTTGCCATGTCTTTGAAGTATGGAAGGAGACAGTCACTTGTCATGTGGTTCGGCCTGCTGACAGGATTTTCCATTGCAGTATGCCTGATGGCCGTACTGGCTCACTGTATTGGGCTCGCCTTTGCGGGATATATTCAATATCTGAAATATCTTGGAGCAGCCTATATACTGTTTCTGGCATATAAGGTGAGGAAAAACAGACAGGAGTCTGGCGGAAAGCATGATGATTGCAGTTTCACAAGCGGAATGCTGGTACAGATGACAAATGCCAAGATGCTGCTGTTCGACCTGACCGCCTTCAGTACTTTTGTACTGCCCTACAGCAATGAACTGGCCGATCTGCTTGCCGTAGGAGCATGGCTGCTGATAGCCGGCCCGGGTGCCAACCTGCTTTGGCTGGCAGCAGGCAGTTGTCTCCGGAGATTCTTTACAGATTACCAGCAACAGGCTGCACACATAAGTTCCATCACCCTGGCACTGTGTGCTGTCTATATTGCCTTGGCATAAGCTGTACACCCCATTCCTGTTCCTCCAAAACGATACGGTTTCTTTCTCCCCTGATGAATATCCCAAGCCTCCGTCTCACTATTTTCCAACAAACGATCAGCTTTCGGTCTCCAGACCAATGTCTTGAAAGAATTCAGGCAGACTTCAGTTAAAAAAACTATTGCAATTTAAAGTTACGGACGTTGCCAGTATGTTTCCGGCTGCATTCCTGTCTATAGAGAAAAGCAGAAGCCCTTTGCATAAAGGATTTCCGCTTGTTTCTCGGAGGGTGGAGGGTGGGACTCGAACCCACGACATTCAGACCACAAGCGGAAATCTTTTATTGTGTTATTGCTTTATAATCAACTCGTTATATGTCTTATGCATTCTATTTCAGTCAATTGTTAGTCAATAATTATAATTTCTTCATGCAACCTAAAACTCGGAATACATGAGTTATCAACTTCTTCGGTAAATCCTGCGGTTGATATTCTCCAGACTTATTAACGGGTACAAGGTGGATATAATCATCTCCTTTATCAGACTTCGTTACGATTTTCACCGTACACATATCATTTGTAATTATACCATACACTTCGCCGTATAAAAGAAACTCGTTCCAGTCGTACAACTGTTTGATGGCTATAATATCACCGTTTGATATAAGAGGCTCCATGGAATGTCCCGATATGTTGCACCAGCAATTCGCATCGTCATACTTCTTGAAGTCGATAAGATACTCTGGGTTAATGGTCTGGTCGTTGAGGATAATATCGAAACCTCCTAAGAAGTCAACGTTATAGTATGGCTTACCATTTGAATAGCTTATTATAGGTTTTCCTTCCAATTCGGTAAGTCTATCTCCAAGGGCTAAAATGTCTTGTGCTGCCTTTTTGTCAGCCCCACCACATCCACGGTAATTATTCGTAGTATTATGAATAGTGCCACTATTATTTGAGCTGTTATTGTTTCCCGACTGACTAATATTGCCATTAACAACCATTACCCCATCTCCACTAATCAACCAATCATCACTAAATACCCTACCAAAGGCCTTATTGAAATCCATAAGGAACTTATCCGTTAAATACTTCTCGTTCCCATTAAAAGCACTTGATACATTAGTCTTTGGTTTTTTCATTAAATTAGCAACTTCCTGCTGTGTATGGACGACACCTCTATCTCTAAGATAACGATAAGCGTCTTTTAATCTATCTTTTTTATCCATGTGAATTATTTAAAGCACTGATTATTAACAAATATTAAACACTAACTTCTGTTAGTTAAACATAGTTTATAAAATATCCACTTGTAATATATAATAACTACAAGTAAAAGTTTGCAACAAATCTACATTTTTAATTCTCTTTTATAGTGCTTATCTTTGCAGTGCATTTGGTCAAGAAATGCAACTGACATCGCTAAATTATCCCATTCGGGAGTTTAGATATTTCACCTCTGTAAGGCTTGACCACTTGCAGAGGTTTTTTCGTTTATATACAACCGACCTCAATTCTGCCTTTCACGACCACAGCCGCCTTGGGGTAGTCTTATTTCTCGCAAAGGGAGCAAGCGAGGGCGCAGGATATGAGTGAGGATGCGCTGCAAGACGATGACAATGTCGGAAATCCTCATGTCACTTGTTGAATTTGTCTTAACAAGTGGGCGAAGAACAGCGACGAGAACTCTCGGTATAAAGTTCTGAGCAGAGTCCTTCCCAGTAATGCCTTTATGCGTAAAACGAATGACAACATTCCACGTGCCATCAGCTTTTTTATTCCCCTTTTTTATCATTGCCTTAAACGTTGCCATATTTCAGTCAATAATTAGTTAATATTTCCACTCCACTTGTAGCCACTTAAACTCCACTTCTAAAGATAGGGTACTATTCACAAAACACAAAAAGGAAAAGCGGAAGCCCTTTGCATAAAGGATTTCCGCTTGTTTCTCGGAGGGTGGAGGGTGGGACTCGAACCCACGACATTCAGAACCACAATCGGAAGTTTTATAAACCATAACTTATTGATAATTAGATGTTTATATTGTTGTACTTTTTGAACTCGGTTAATTATCGGTCAATTTTCAAATATTTTTAATTTCAACATCTCTCTATCTTCTAATAGCATGTCCATTAGTTTCTCCTTTATCGCTTGTACTTTTGTAAATTGTGACTGATATTCCTCCATTTGGTCTTGCATCCTGTCAATCTGATGTTGTAACCGTTCTATAACAATACGTTGGTTCTTGATTATATCAAGCAGGTCGGAATATGTTTCTTGACCATTTATATCAGAAGTATAGTTGTGGGTGATAATGTCTCGTCCAGCGTTTCCCTCGTTGATGTTGTTAGAATCGTTGATATTACCATTCTCCGCACTCATGATTTGTTCTTTATCCATATTTTGTTTATATTAAGTTATATAATTCTTTGACTGACAATGCGAATGGCTTGCCATATACCCCTTATCTCATTCCTCTCGACATCTACCTGCCCATGAATTGGATTGTCTGCTTTTAGTGTAATGAAATTCTTATCAAACAAACTGTTCTTTAATACCCTCTTTATCGTCAACGTTTTTCCATACACAACCAAAACCACTCCAGACGCTTCTTCCCATTTTGTATCTGGTATAATTCTTGCAAGCACTTTTGATTTGTCTGGAATGCTTGGCGTCATGCTGTCTCCGTCTATTTGAAATACTTTGTATTCTATATTATTCAAACTCTCGCCGTCTTCTGACATCACGCCGTATGTTTCTTCTTCATATGTATTGTCGTAAAGGCTTTCCACAAAAGATGCCTTGGCATCAATAGATACATATGGAATGTTCACAAGTTCCTCGCGTAGATATGGTTTTATTCCCCTTGCGGTACTGTTTTTTGATGTTTGTATGTTAATATTGTTGGAACCGTTAACACTTCCTCCAGCAATTGCCGACTGATTGTTTTTCCCAGATTGAGTTGTGTCACCATTAATGAATACAGAACCTTCACCTGTGAGAATGTACAAAGGGTTAACCTGCTTGTAATGCTTACAGAATGATTCTAATACCTTTGATGACACATCCTTTGTTTCTCCATTGCGGAGTTTTACCATCATATTTTTAGTAATCTCTGGAACATCAGTGTAAACGCGGTAATCGGACAACTTAAGAGCATCCATAGCCTCGTATAACCTGTCTTTTTTGTTTTTTTTCATAATTTTTATTTCAAAATTTTGTTAGTTTCTAAAAAGATAGTATCTTTGCAATTGCATTTGGTCAAGAGATGCGACTGACATCGCTAAATTTTCCCACTCGGGAGTTTAGATATTTCACCTCTGCAAGGCTTGACCACTTGCAGAGGTTTTTTGTTTTATACAACCGACCTCGATTCTTTACTTTACACCATAGTCCATTTTGGAGTGAAGGATTAAACCTGCAACAAGGCTGCATAAAGCGGACTCGAAAGAGGGGGAGTGCGAAAGCAGGAAGTTCGAAGCGAGACTTGCACCAGTCAAACCAACTGAAATCGCAGAAGCATAACGGATGTTTGGTCATGTGTGCTCCTTGAAAGCATAGGCTCACCGTCAGCATGAAAGGAAACCCGCGGGGCTTGGTAACTTTTTAGTTGCACTTGCTCCTAAGGGGACTTTCTGTCCACGTGCAGGTCTTCCGTAGCATAATTATATTTTTATTATATATCATTATTATGGGTAAAAGCAAGAAAATAGAACAAGAGAAAGAGTTGATTAAATTTTTATCTTCTCACTCGATATGTTTCGTTATAAACAAGAATGGGTCGGAGAAATCAATAATTCAACTTCTTACGTCTATGATGAATGCGCACCCAGAGTTTGATTATGGATATGCTGGAGTTGTTTCATTTAAAGAAAACCACGCTTCCTATGTACCTTCTCATCGGCGAGCAATATGTACGAAAGATTTTATGGATGAATTTTGCCGTAAATACAAATTTACCGTAAACGAACTTATATCAAGATGGGTTATCGCAGAAACTTCGCTTGCAGATTATTCCGAAAGGGAAACTAACACTCGGAATAGGAAGCGAATTGCAAAGAGACGCAAAGCCCAAAACTCAACATTTACGAGTAAATCCAGAATTGCAGCCATTAAATCACTTTTTGGAGATTTAAGCTACGAGAATCAACTCAAAACCAAAGAATGGAAAGATAAGCGTGCGCGTATACTCAAACTTAAAGGGCGCAAATGTTCCATATGTGGAGTTTCACATAATCTTCAAATTCATCATCTTCGCTATCTATCAGGACATCTTGCGTGGGAGTATGACGATAAAGACCTTATTGTCGTTTGTGGACGATGTCATCAAAGGTTACACGGGCTTTTATAATTCCATTAGAAGTCGGTTGTATCAATAAGTCAAAGAACAATTAAATATATTTTATATTATGAAACAAATTATCAATCTAATTTTTGACCGCATTGAACGAGTATTATGGTTTCGGCATTTGCTGTGGACTTTGCGCAGGAACGACAACTCTCCTTTTGTAGATGTCTACGACCGCAAAACCAACTCATCGCATAGCATGGACTTAATAGGAGAAGATGTTGTCTCGTGGCTGAATGAGCATCGTAGCGACTATTTGGCTTCCGAGAACAACGGCAATGCCACGGGAACGGAAAACTCAACGGAGGTTACGGAAGAGAAGTCTTGAGCGGCTTCCTTTGCCGTCCCGACTGTAATATTTGCAAGAAGCACGCCGATGCCAGACTTTCCATTTTCCTTGTCTGATGATTGCAGGGCTACTTTGAATTTGACATCGGTGTACTTCCAGTATGAATAGTCTGTTGCAGCAGTAATTCTATCCTTGAGAATAGGAGGGCTTACCCTCGCTCCATTCGATGCACATTTAACCTGCGCATCTTTTACCCCCTCACATATTTGTGTGAGTGTATCGCTTATAAACTCTTTCAAATCCATATTGCCTTTTATTTATATAAGGTGCATTTGTAAACGAACCTTTTGTAATGTTAAATATTAGTTAATAGTATCGAAATAGATACCAAATCTTTTGTTGGTTTCTAAAAAGATACTACCTTTGCACTGTAAACGATTTAGTACAGCGGCAAAGGTAAACCTTTTAGTTGATACCTGCAAGCGTTTACGGCGATTTTTGAACTATTGACACAAAAGAGATATTGAAAATGAAAGGCTGCAAGCGAGACTGACAATCCGTGACCTTGCAGATGGCAGAAGTAAATATAGAGATTAAATGACGCTACGAAAACCCTCTATACGTAAGAGAGTAGGCAGGTTAGGGGTCTGCCTCGCCGAATGAAGATATAACGCACGCTGCACTTGCAACATGAGTGCTGCTATTCGATTAGGGCGTGCGTACAAGGTTTAGATGCTGGAACTAAATGAACTGATAAAAGGCTAAAAATGTAGAACTAAAAACTGACCTGTTATGGAACAGAATGAATTGGAACTCCTCAAAGAGAAAATCATTGATGAGTTGAATTGGGCTATGGACTCACGAAAAGATGCCATTGATATAATTGTAGACGTTGATGAGAACAACGAAGATACCTTGTATGCTGTTATCAGGGCGAAATTCACTTATGATGGGCATTATGACGAAGATGTTGATTACTTTGATATAACATCAACAGAATGCTCAATCACAGAGTTAGAACTTTATGAAAAAAACAAGAGAATTGACACCCCGGATGATTTTCTCTATGAAATAGAAAGAGAGACAGCATGATAGTACATGTATTAATGGCAGTTGGTGCAATAGTCTGCGCCGCTGCTGTTGCCAATTACGTTTGGCAGGCGAGAGGGTGTTTCAAAGAAGTGTATAACCAATTAAAAGAAGAGTGCAATGAGTGGTAAAAGTATTATGGGTTGCCTGCAAGAGTTGCGCAGGCTGTCCGAAGAACACGGCGAAGAGCTCCGCAATCAAGCGGAGAATGCAAAGCCGTTTTCTCTCAACGATATATTCGCAGAGCTGAATGGCGAGATATGCTAATAGTTTTATATAGTTTTATTTGAAATTTAGTATTCATCCTCATGGTTCGGGAGAATAGTGAGGATTCAAGGGCATCTATGGCAGGTGAGTGGGGTTCGATTCCTCAATGCCCACGAAACAAAAAAGAAGAATATGGAAAGAACATTAAAGGATAGAAAGTATAGCATTACGGGGCTGTTCAAACATATCGGCAAAGGTAACAAGTTACATGTGCCGTTGACCCACTACACGGCTAATAGCGTATGCACGGAGTGTACACGGCAGAACCGCTATGCAGGGTGCGACCCTATGAATAATAAGTTTGCAACCACAAAGAAAGAAAAGGCAGGGTACATCACTATTATACAGCGGTACTGATGAACCTTACCATTGAAGAATTAGGCGGTATTATAGCTGACTTTGTACGAGTCGGATATAATTCTGCTGTAATGGACTATGACCCGCCGCAGGACAGGATAAGGCTGTCAGAGGTGAAGAAATGGCTTAAATTCCGGCATGTGGAGTATAAGACGTTTCAAACACTGGTTGACAAGGGCTTGATACACGCAAGACATTCGGGCAGTGCCGTTAATTCTCCTTTGGTATATTCAAAGGCAGAGATACAGAAAGCCTTTGCGACCATGCGAGTGAACAGATATTTTGTAAACGATAAAATAGAAAAGTTATGAGTTTAATCAGAAAAGCATCGGAATTGAGCATTCCGAACACAATCAAGATGATGATTTACGGACAGGCTGGTATGGGCAAGAGTACGCTGGCTCTCTCTACTCCCAAACCGTTGCTTCTTGACTTCGACAATGGCGTGAAGCGCATCAATATGTCTCATTTGGAGGGCATTGATACCGTACAGGTAGGAACTTGGCAGGATGTGCAAGCGGTGTTACAGGAAGACCTGTCGGCATATCGGACTATTGTTGTCGATACCATCGGTAAGATGATGGACTTCATCATTACCTACAAGTGTGGCACGCGACAGCCGCAAATCAGAGATTGGGGCGGCATCAACCAAGAGTTCTCTTGGCTCACAAGGTCACTCGGAAGCCTTAATAAGAATGTGGTGTTCGTTGCCCACCGGGACACCCGCAAGGAGGGTAACGATACGGTTTTCATTCCTGCATTAAGGGAGAAGTCTTACAACTCCATCGTTACAGAACTCGATTTGCTCGGCTATCTCGAAATGAAGAACGAGAACGGCAGACAAGTAAGAACAATCACTTTCGACCCGACAAGCCGCAATGATGGCAAGAACACATGCAACCTACCCGGTGTGATGAACATTCCTACCATTGTGGACGCACAGGGAAAGCCGACCGCTAAAAACGACTTCATCGAGAAGCAGGTGATTGCTCCCTATCTCGGTATGCTTTCCGCTAAGGAAGAGGAAATCAAGAAGTATAATGCACTGATTGCAGAAATCGAAGAGGGAATATCTCAAATCACCGACGCACAGAGTGCAAACTATTTCACAGAGCATATCAACGACTATAAACATATTGGTAGTTCGTTGATGAAAGCCCGCTCCTTGTTCTCCGTCAAAGTGAAAGAACTTGGGCTGGTCTACAACAAAGAAACGAAATCTTATGAAGACAAAGCAGCCTAAATATAATATCTATCCATCGCTGCTCGATGTGTTCCAGCAATACGTGGATAGTGACATTATCTGGGAAAAGTATTGGGGGTTCTGTGAGACACCCCCACATACTCCCGAAGAGTTCCACGATATACAATTCCAAGCGGTCATTGACCGCATAAACAGAGTGCCGTATGACAATGAAGCAGTCGCTAAGGGTACAGCATTCAATGAAGTTGTAGATTGTATGATAGAACACCGCAAGTCTGACAAGGTGGAAGTTGAAAAGGTCTATGAGAAAATCATTGAAGGTGCTTGCGATCCCCATAACGGTAAGCCTTTGTATTGTGATATAACAGACACCGGAAAGTTTATCGGTTTGAATGCAAAGATAGGTGATCGTGTATTTTTCTTTCCTATTGGTGTATGTAGAGAGTTCGCAAACTACTACAAAGATGCAGTAACGCAAAAATACGTTGAAGGCGTGCTCTCAACCTGTTTTGGTGATGTGAAGCTCTATGGCTTCATTGACGAGCTTATGCCTTTGTCTGTTCACGACATCAAGACGGCAAGCAAATATAGCGTAGGAAAATACAAGCGGAACAGCCAGCATCTTGTATATCCATTCTGTTTGTTGCAGATGGGTAATGATGTAAGGACTTTTGAGTATAATGTCGCAGTGATTGGAAAGTATAATTACGAAACATTTACCGAAAGCTATGAGTTCAACTCTGAACGAGATATTCCAATACTCCAACAGAAGTGTGAGGACTTTATCCGCTTTGTGAATGAAAACAGAGAATTGATAACAGACAAGAAACTATTTAACGAAACTTAATGGCAAATACAAAATCGGGTATTGTCCTCGCAGTAGGTCAGCCCCAGCAGATAACATCAAAAGGTGGAAAGGTTTTCACAAAGCGTTCGCTTTATTTAGATTGTACTCCACATGATGGCATTACAGGTGAGCGTTCTCAATATGAGAACAAAATTCTTTTTGATTTTATGGAGAGTAAAATGTCTTTACTTGATAATATCCAAGTAGGGCAGGTTGTTACAGTATCTTTTGACTTGCAGGGTAGCGAGATTACAGAACCGAATGGACAAGTAAAATACTTTGTACACGTCCGACCTTATAAGATAGATGTTCGGCAGGTGCAGCAGCCAAATAATCAACCGCAACCACCACAGCCACAATATCAGCAGCCCACGCAGCCCGCCTATCAACCCCCACAGGTAGAGGATGACACCCCATTCTAATGATTTACGACACATCCAACCCACTCGATAAGGCTAACTTCCTGCTACGTGCAAAGAAGTTAGCTGAGAGTGGAAAAATAGTAGAACTGACCGAGAAAAAGCCAAGAAGAAGTTTACCACAGAATAAGTATTTGCACGTTATCCTTGCTTATTTTGGTACGCAGACAGGTAACACTACGGAATGGGTTAAGCAGCAGTATTACAAGAAACTTGTAAACCCTGACTTGTTTATCCGAGAAAAGGAAGATAAGTACTTAGGCAGGATAAAGGTGCTTAGAAGCAGTGCTGACCTCGATACAAGCGAGTTCAGTTTGTCAATCGAAAGATTTAGAAATTGGGCATCACAAGAAGCAGGTGTCTATCTGCCGAGTGCTGATGAGTACATCATCATTCAGCAGATGGAAATAGAAATCGAACGTAATAAAGAATTTTTATAAACAAACAAAATTATGCAGAAAGTATTAGGACAGGACATCAAGGACTTGGACGAGCGCAGGCAGTTCCTCCTTGACAACGCAGACGAAGTGGTCGAAATGGATTACAGCAAGGCGTTCGATGCCGACGAACTGGCAAAGAAGAAGACGG
>OGJT01000352.1_pt1 | contig 25988 bp, 19 predicted proteins | sample 1572331 | NCBI WGS metagenome assembly OGJT01 (sample SAMEA2582094, study PRJEB24529) | metagenome | biome: Human gut stool | place: China | collected 2011
TTGCTCGACAATCCAAAAATAATTGAGAGGCTAGGACTTTTGTCCCAGCCTCTTGACGGACCTTCCCATAGGATGGTTTAGTCCAATTTATTATTGGCCATGATTTCATCAATAAAGCCATATTCAAGTGTTTCTTGCGCGCTCATCCAATTGTCACGTTCGGCATCAGCATGCACTTTTTCAATGGATTGACCTGAATTGTCCGCAAGGATTTTTTCCAAGTTATTCCGTGTTTTGAGCAAGTGTTCTGCTGCGATCGCCATATCGGTTTGTTGGGTACCACCACCAGTACCACCCATTGGTTGGTGAATCATGTACTCTGCATTTGGCAACATGAAGCGTTTGCCCTTCGCACCGCTTGAAGCAATGATAGTTCCCATAGAAGCCGCCATCCCCATAACAATAGTTTGGACATCTGACTTGATAAAGTTCATGGTATCTACGATGGCGAGACCTGCAGAGACAGAGCCACCTGGAGTATTGATATACATATAGATATCTTTTGTATTATCTTGGGCATCCAAGAAGAGCAATTGAGCGATAATGGAGTTAGCCATTTGGTCCTCAACTGGTCCTGTTACCATGATAATTCGATCTTTCAACAGACGGGAATAAATATCGTAAGAACGCTCTCCACGACTGGTTTGTTCAATAACTACTGGAATCATCTATTCTTCTCCTTTAGTATCCATTCATTCTCACGATTCGTGAGGTTCAAAGTATATGTGCTATTATAAACCAATGGTCAAAAAAGGTCAAATCTAAAGCACCTTTCGGACTTATAATGAATGGTTTCTTTATTTGGTACCGAATAAACGGTCACCTGCATCTCCAAGACCAGGAACAATGTAGCCATGTTCATTCAAATGATCATCGAGAGCTGCTGTAAAGATATCAACATCTGGGTGAGCTTCTTGAAGAGCTTTCACCCCTTCTGGCGCTGATACCAGGCAGACAAATTTAATATGGCTAGCGCCACGTTTTTTCAAGGAATCAATAGCTAGAATAGCGGATCCACCCGTAGCAAGCATCGGGTCTACTACAAAGATGCGACGTTGATCGATATCTTCTGGCAATTTTACCAAGTATTCAACTGGTTTCAGAGTTTCCTCGTCACGGTACATCCCGATATGTCCAACCTTAGCAGCTGGTACCAAGCTCAAGAGACCATCAACCATCCCAATCCCTGCACGAAGAATTGGGACAATAGCCAATTTCTTCCCTGCAATCTGTTTTTGAACCGTTTTAGTAATAGGAGTTTCAATCTCAACATCTTCAAGAGGCAATTCACGCAAAACTTCGTAGCCCATCAACATAGCAATTTCATCTACCAATTCACGAAAGGCCTTCGTAGAGGTATCCGTGCGGCGGAGAATAGACAATTTGTGTTGAATCAGTGGATGTGTAATAACTTCTAATTTTCCCATTTTGAGATCCTTCTTTCTAAGCTGTTATTATTCAAAAAAAAGCCATGATAAAAGTGGAGTCAAGCTCTACTCTTTCTTTCAGTCCCTCTTTGATACTCACAGCACATGGAAATCTTCATTTCCAACTTTACATTCTTCTTATTATACCAAATTTTACAAAAAAAAGAGAGCCCTTACACTTAATTTTTTAAGTTCGGACTCACTCTTTCTACAAATAAATTACAACCATTCTTTGTATTTCTTAATATAGATACGTTTGACAACCGTCACACTCAGCATATAGAAGACGATAATCGCAAACAATAGAACAAAGTACAATCCATTTAGTTGGCTCAACTTCAAGATAGAAGCCAAAGGACCATATGGAAGGGAGGTTACAAAGAAGGCTGCTACTAGGGTCGTCACCACGACTGAGAAGGCTGGACGACTTTGGATAAATGGCAGTTTTGGTGAACGCAACATATGGATAACCATGGTTTGAGACCACATGGATTCGATAAACCATCCGGTTTGGAAAACCATGATAAAGGCAGCTGCATCTGCTGCTCCATGGTTGTACCCATGACCTAAAATCATTGGGACAACAAGGAAGTAAAGAAGCATGTAGGTAATAATATCAAATACAGATGAAATTGGACCGATCCAGGCCATGAAGCGCATGATGGAATTTGCTTCCCAGATACGAGGTTTCTTGAGAAAATCCTTATCAACATTGTCAAAAGGAAGGGCGATACAGGAAAGATCATAGATGAGATTGAGCACAATCAAATGAACTGGCGCCATTGGAAGGAAAGGTAAAAAGATGCTGGCAAAGAGAAGAGAGAAGATATTCCCGAAGTTAGAAGAGACCGTCATCTTGATGTACTTGGTCATATTGGCATAGACCTTGCGGCCTTCAACCAAACCTTTTTCAAGGACCATCAAGTCCTTATCCAGAAGGATGACATCTGCCGTTTCTTTGGCAATATCAACAGCGGTATCCACGGAGATCCCAACGTCTGAGACCTTCATAGATGGAGCATCGTTAATACCATCTCCCATGTAACCAACCTTGTGGCCATTATTCTTGAGGCAGAGGATGATCCGCGCTTTTTGATCGGGTGATAGTTTGGCAAAGACCGTTGTTGTTTCTACAACTTGTGCTAACTCTTGGTCTGTCATCGTATCGATTTCGCTTCCCAAAAGAATCCGCTCTACATCTAGTCCTACTTTTTCACAGACAGCTTGAGTGACCTTTTCATTGTCCCCAGTTAAGATCTTGGTGGTTACCCCATATTCTGCAAGAGCTTTGATCGCTGGAGCTGCAGAAGGTTTTGGTGGATCAAGAAAGGCAAGGTAACCGGTTAGGATCATATCTCCTTCATCTTCAACACTAAAGATGTCATTTTCGTCCAAGTCAGTTTTGTAGCTGACTCCCAAAACACGAAGTCCTTGTTCATTTAATTGAGCAACTTCAGCGAGGACCTCTTGACGCACTTCATCTGTCAGGCGTTTAATCTCCCCCTTGTATTCAACAAAAGTCGATACAGAAAGCATTTCTTCCAAGGCACCCTTGGTCACCATGCTGACCACACCGTCTTCGTCTTTGACAATGACACTCATGCGACGACGTTCAAAATCAAAGGGCAATTCATCAATCTTATGGAAGGTTTGATCCAGATCGCGAACGATTTCATGTTTCTTGGCTTCTTTCTGGGTCCGATTGATAATCGCCCGGTCCATCAAATTTTTTAGCCCGGTTTGGAAATAGGAATTCAAGTAAGCCCGGCGAAGGACTGATAGATCCAAATCGCCATGGACATCAAGCGGATACTCCAAAACGATTTCATCCTGGGTCAAGGTTCCTGTCTTATCTGTACACAAAATATCAATAGCCCCAAGGTCTTGGATGGCATTGAGTTTTTTGATAACGACTTTTTCCTTGGCCATGATGATGGAGCCCTTAGCAAGACTCGCTGTAATAATCATCGGCAGCATTTCAGGAGTCAAACCAACCCCAACGCTGAGGGCAAAGACACCTGCTTCTAACCAGTCACTATCTGTGAGACCATTGATCACAAAGACAACGGGCACCATCACTAACATGAGCCGAATCAAGAGCCAAGAGATGGTATTCATTTCTCTCTCAAATGAGGTTGGTTCGTCATAGGTGTTGATGGTTTGCTCAATAGCTCCCATCATGGTTTCATCCCCCACGACCAAGACCAAGGCTGTTGCCCGTCCGGAGATGACATTGGTCCCCATGAATGCCAAACTTTCACTCTCCAAGAGACTATCTAGATTTTGACTGTCGGCTTTTCTGAGACAAACCTTTTCAACAGCATCACTTTCCCCTGTGAGACCGGATTGTTGGACAAAGAAGTCACGGGAATCAATCAAGACCACATCTGCTGGAATCATATCGCCAGCACTTAATTTGATCACATCACCTACGACGATTTCATCGATCGGAATTTCTTGTTCCGATCCATCACGCAGAACGGTCGCTGTATTGACAATCATACGTGATAAGTTGCTAGCTGCTTTGTCGCTCCGCAATTCTTGAATGAAGCGGATGCCACCAGAGATCAAGACCAAGGTCACAATGATGATAGAGGTCGTTGGATCCTGTTCACCTGGTTTTGCTAGCCAGACATTGGTGATGAAGGAAACCAGCGCAATGACCAACAAAATCACTGTAAAAGGATTGATGATCGATTCGTAGACCTTTTTGATCATGGAATCTTCTTGACCTTTTGTGATGACATTTTCGCCATAAATATCGCGGTTTTCTTCTACTTGATCGTCAACCAAACCAAGGGCACTGGTTTTGTAGGTGGCAAAGGTGCTTTCAAGTGGTTCTTGAAGAGCAGCAATGAGTCTTTCTTTATTTGTTTGCATTGGTATCTCCTTTTTCAATCAGGAGCCAATCACTTTTGGAGTCCCTACGACACAAATCAGCGATTGGCTGGTTCGGTGCGGTTCGGGATGATCGTCGATTTGTATCATAGCTCTCTCCTTTCTCTTTTCTTGGTAAGGCATAAAAAAGAGTCCTACCCTCGATTGGTAGGACTCATGAAACTCGTCATTAATTTTTCAATCAAAACTCTCAAAAAACTGACCGTCCAAGCTTTAGCTCCACAAGGCAATGAAATGAGCTTAGTCTTGACCTTTGCGATCAGGACTGTTGACCAACGAGTAGTGTCTCCACTGCTTTGCGGTAGTCATCCGTATCCTTGTGGTAGCCTCACCTACCGTATTTCGAGTTTATTGTACTCCTTCACTTACAGAAAGTCAACACTTATTTGTAAAAAGTTTCCACCAAGCGTTTGGTGATTTCTTCAATGAGGGTGAAAGGGGCTGCTACATTGAGGCGGGCATGCAAGTTTCCTTCTTTTCCAAAATCTGTTCCACGGTTCAAAATCAATTTGGCTTGGTCATGAATTTTAGCATGCAGCTCATCATCGCTATAAGGATAGGCGGAAAAGTCCAACCAAAGAAGATAAGTTCCTTGAGGCTTCATGACACGGATATGGGTCTTTTCATGCAATTCATCTACGACATAGTCAATGTGTTTTTCAAAGACTTGCTTGAGCTCTGTCAACCAAGGTTTACCATGGCGATAAGCCGCTTCTGTTGCAATATAGCCCAAGCCTGAGATTTCATGTTGGTTATTGGCCAATTGTCGTTGTTTAAAAGCCGTACGAAGCTTAGGATTTTCAATGACCACATAGGAATTTTTTGTTCCTGCAATATTGAAGGTCTTGGTTGCACTGGTTAAGATAAAACTGAAGTCTTTAAAGCTGGGATCAACTGTGTTAAAGCTGGTATGACGGTGACCATACAAGGCCAAATCTTGGTGGATCTCATCTGAAACGAGAAGGACACCATGTTTTTGACAGAGGTGGCCGATTTTTTCCAAGACTTCACGATCCCATACACGGCCTCCAGGATTGTGCGGATTGCACAAAACATAGAGTTTAACGTCTTGCTCCACAATGTCTTTTTCTAGCTGATCAAAATCAATTTGGAAAAGACCGTCTTTTTCGACTAACGAATTTTCGATCAATTTTCGACGATTGAGTTTGACACTTCGTGCAAATGGAGGATAGACCGGTGTATTGATTAAGACCGCATCCCCTTCCTTGGTGAAGGCTTGAATAGCTGTTGAAATAGCTGGAACAACACCTTCGATAAAGACGATCGCTTCCTTATCAAAGGAATAGCCATGCTCTTCTTTTTCCCAATCAAGGATAGACTGATAGAGACTATCCGATGCATAGGTATAGCCATAGACCATTTGATCTGCATAGCCGATAACAGCTTCTCGTACTTCTGGTATGACATTAAAATCCATATCCGCGATCCAAGCCGGAATGATTGCTGGATCTGTCTCTGTTTCTTTCCACTTGTAGGTATGGTGGGTCAAGCGATTCGGTAAAGTCGTGAAATCATATTTGGTCATCTTAAGCCTCCAATGCTTGTTTCAAATCTTCAATCAAATCATCCGCATCTTCGATTCCGATGGACAAACGAAGAAGATCATCTGTCAAACCGTATGAATGGCGAACTTCTGCAGGAATGTCCGCATGAGTCTGAGTGGTAGGATAAGTGATCAAGCTTTCAACTCCGCCAAGACTTTCTGCAAAGGTAAAGACTTGGAGGGAATTTAACAAGTTGGGAATTTTTTTCTCATCTTGAATTTTAAAGGAGACCATTCCACCTTTTCCAGTGTAGAGGACTTCTTTGACCTGAGGGGATGTTTTCAAAAACTCTACCACCTTGCGAGCATTCTCTGTGGAGCGCTCCATCCGAATAGAAAGCGTCTTGAGACCACGGATCAACAGATAGCTGTCAAATGGGGAAAGAACAGCACCTGTCGTGTTCAAATTGTAAAAGAGTTTGTCATACAAGTCTGCATCATTTGTCACGACAACACCAGCCAAGACATCGTTGTGACCAGCTAGATACTTGGTTGCTGAATGAAGGACAATATCCGCTCCTTCTTCAATCGGGTGTTGATAGATAGGGCTATAGAAGGTATTGTCCACCACGACTTTGGCACCTTTTGCATGGGCCAATTTGGCTAAATGAGCAATATCAAATTCCAACATCAATGGATTGGTTGGTGTTTCAATATAGAGGACATCTACCGGATCATTATCTAGATGGTGGATCAGTTCTTCTTCTGTATTGGCATAGGTGAAAGAGAAACGACCTTCTTGCTCTTGTTGGTTAAACCAGCGGAAAGAACCTCCATAAAGGTCACGAACGGCCAAGACTTTTGAACCAACAGCGAAAATGCTAAAAGCAAGTACGATGGCTGACATTCCAGAGCTTGTCGCCAAAGCATAGTCTGCACTTTCGATAGCTGCCAAAGTCTTCTCCGCTGTTGCGCGTGTTGGATTTTTCGTACGGGTATAGTCAAAACCTGTAGACTGACCAAATTCTGGGTGTTGGTAAGTCGTAGAGAAATGCAAAGGAGTCGTCAAAGCTCCCGTTGCTTGATCCGACTTGATTCCTGCCTGTGCCAAAATAGTATTGATATTGCGTTTTTTACTCATATTGCCCTCCGATAAACATTCAATCTAACTGATTACTATTTTATCACTATTATGAGGAGAGCGGTTTTCCCATTTTCAAGACCTAGCTATAGTTTCAAACTATAAGAAAAGAGAGTGGGACAGAAATCGGTAATTCGTTAGAATTCGATTTCGTCGTCCCACCTCCGCACAGTTGAGTAGGGCTGTAAAAGCTGATGAAATCAGCGTAGTAGAGCCCACTCAACCACTGCGTCTTGCTCGACAATCCAAAAATAATTGAGAGGCTGGGCACTTTTTACCCAACCTCTGATTTATTTGATGCGGAATTTTTGTCTGAGACGTGCAGCTTGACCTCCGATAAAGCGGTCAAAATATCGTAGCCATAATCCTAAGGCTCCATAAATAGCAACTCCTAATCCGCCAATGACGATGATATAAATCATGCTCGATACACGACCATTTGGTGGGAAAATCCAGCCCAAAATCAAGCCTGCAATCAAGACTCCAAGTAGCATCACCACGGTCAGAATAGAACCAAGCAAGGTGCGCTTAAAGACGATGGTTCGATTAAACTGAGTGATGGTTTGGATCTCTCGATACATGAGAACAATTGGCACCATTAACGCAATGGTCGTTGACAAAAGTGGTCCATAAGAACGAAAGACCAAAATAAATGGAATTTGTAGGACCAATTTCACCACTACACCATAAAAGAAATAGCGAATAGCCTTGCGGTTTTGAAAGAGGGCTTGAATCATTGGAGACAAGACCATATAAAGACCTAAAATAATGGTCTGCAACATCGCTACAATGAAGAGTCCCAATGCTAAGCTATCTGGTTGCCCATAGAAAACCGTATAAAGTGGTTTTGCGACCGCCACTGCACCAAAGGTGGCTGGAAGCAAGAAAGCCAATAACATGGTCAAGTTATCCTGTACGAGCTTCCCAGCAGCTTTTAGGTCACCCTTCACGTAATTCTCTGTCAAAAGAGGAATTCCGACTCCCCCAATCGAAGTCGCTACTGCGATCAAGATCATAGTAATTTTGTTTGGATTAGCAGAGAAATAACTAAACATAACCAAGAGCTGTTTCTGACTATAATCTGTGAACCAGGACATAATATTAATAAAGGTCATCTGGTCGACAATTTGGAAGAGCTGGATCGCGGAACCAGTGATGATAAAAGGAATGGCTTCCCGTATAGTATCGATCAAGAGTGCCCGGGTATCAATTTCTTCACTTTCCTCTTGTTTTTTAAAAATAGATGAGAGCAAGCCTGTCTTTGCAAGGTAGTAAAAGAGAACCAACAAGCTTGCTACCATTCCGATAAAGGCAGCAAAGGTTGACTGCGTAACAGCTTGCACATAATCTCCAGAGCCAATCTTCATAATGAAGAAGGTCGTGAGCAACATCCAGATGACCCGAATGACTTGTTCTGCAATCTGGCTTATAGCGTAAGGCTTCATGTTGTTAAAACCTTGGAAAAATCCCCGAATGACACTCATCGAAGGAAAGATCAAGACAGCCCAAGAAAGGCTCTGCATGATCGGAATCAACTCTTTCCCCCCACCTGAAAGGCTAGCAAAGACAGGAGACAACAGATACATGAGAATGGCAAATCCAAGGCCTAGAATTCCCATGAATTTCAAGAAGCCCCGAATCAAAGCAAAACTATGATCGGCTTGGTCCCGGGTATTGTATTTGGCTACTTGCTTGGCAACAGCTACGGGAACTCCGGCTGTCGAAATCAAGAGAAACCAAGCATAGATATTGTAGCCCATTGTAAAAAGACCATTGGCTTGTGGCCCATATTTTCCCATCCAAATATACCAAGGAATAATATAAGCAGCTCCTAGCAAACGGCTGATAAAGTTGCTGGCTGTCATCCAGGCAGTCCCGCGAAGCATCTGGGCTTGCTGGTCATTTTGTTCGTGACTCATTGGTGTCCTCTTTCGTTTCTTCTTCTCTTCATTATAAACTTTTCCATGACACTTGTAAAATAGGGACTTTAGGTTTACAATAGTTTTATGATTACAATTGAACAAACCCTCAACATTTTAAAACAAGACCAAAATTTCCGAGAAGTTCTAGTAAATGGTGAATACTACTACCATTTAGAAGGAACACGTTTTGATGCCATTAGCTATGATAGCCGTAAGGTTTCTGCTAGCACCCTCTTTTTTGTCAAAGGGGCCAACTTCAAAAAAGAATACCTGGAACAGGCTATTTCTAATGGACTCGGCTTTTATGTCTCTGAAAAAGATTATGAAGTTGGTATTCCTGCCATCCTCGTCAATGATATCAAACAGGCCATGAGCTTAATTGCCATGGAGTTTTATGGGCACCCTGAAAAACAATTAAAATTATTAGCCTTCACAGGGACCAAGGGAAAGACAACATCGGCCTACTTTGCATACCATATTTTGGAACAAAGTCACCGACCAGCTATGCTGTCTACCATGAATACAACACTGGATGGTAAAAACTTCTTTAAATCGACCCTGACAACTCCAGAGAGCTTGGATCTTTTTGCCATGATGGCTCAGGCAGTAGCCAATGATCGGACCCACCTTATTATGGAAGTTTCCAGTCAAGCTTATCTGGTGAAGCGGGTTTACGGCCTGACCTTTGACGTCGGTGTTTTTCTCAACATCAGTCCAGACCATATTGGACCGATTGAACACCCAACTTTTGAGGATTATTTCTACCACAAACGTCTCCTCATGAAGAATAGCCAAGCCGTTGTCATCAATAGCGATATGGATCATTTCCAAGTTTTAGCGGATCAAGTAGCGAACCAAGACCACGATTTTTATGGAAGCCAGTCTGAGAATCAAATTAAAAACTCTAAGGCCTTCAGCTTCTCAGCCACTGGTAAGCTAGCAGGCGACTACGATATCCAACTGATTGGCCATTTTAACCAAGAAAATGCTGTAGCAGCAGGTCTTGCCTGTCTTCGTCTAGGTGCGAGCCTCGAGGATATCCAAAAAGGGATTGCTAAGACGCGAGTTCCTGGCCGAATGGAAGTCTTGACTCAGAAAAACGGCGCTAAGGTTTTCATCGACTATGCCCATAATGGAGATAGCTTGAAAAAACTGCTCTCAGTTGTCGAAACCCATCAAACAGGGATAATTTCACTGGTTCTTGGATCAACTGGGAATAAAGGAGAGAGCCGTCGCAAGGACTTTGGCTTACTCTTAGAAGACCATCCTGAGATCCAAGTCTTCCTCACTGCGGATGATCCCAACTATGAAGATCCTTTGGCTATCGCTGAAGAGATTAGTAGTTATATCACGCGACCTGTCGAAAAAATCGCAGATCGCGAACAAGCCATTCAAGTGGCCATGGCAACAACCAGCAAGCCTGAAGATGCCGTCATTATCGCCGGAAAAGGAGCGGACTGCTACCAAATCGTCAATGGCGTAAAAGAAGAGTATCCAGGTGATGCTGCCATCGCTGAACGTTACTTATAATCAAACGAAAATCAAACGAAACAAGGCTAGGAAGTTTTCCTAGCCTTGTTTATTGTTTGATAAATATCAATCTTTCCTATGAGTTCTTACTATTATAGTAGCCTGCCTACAATATGGTAATTTCCCTATTGCTGGTAGAGTTTGTCTACGTTCTATGGCTGAAAATTTCAGCCTCAGTTCATGTTTAAAACAAAGTACTGTTAAACATATAAAATTTCCAAGCCACATACACGATTTCAGAAGTTTTTCTATTAATATCAATCGCGTAAATCAGATTTTATGACCGTCCACCTTTGTAGCCCTTGTTGATGAAGTTTTGCCATGGCCACCTGAGATGGTCTTCCCAGCTATTACCAATGATATAGCCAGCTTTTACAGTAACTTTTTGGATATCATTTGGATTTTTAATAGCTGCTTCAGCGCGAGAGTAGACTTTTTTAAAGGTATAGGTAGTACCACCTATTGTCTTATCCTCAGTTTGGTCAAACTGACGTGTGAAGTAACCAGTATTATCTTTTAAAGCAATCTTGACATCACCGGAGGCATCAAAAGTCGTCGCGTTAGCTTCATCAACAAAGCTACCATTATTAGCTTCTGAATAGTAGCGTATCTTACCGTCAGTATCGATGTAAGATAAGGTATAGGTTGGTCGGTTAAAAAGTTGTTGCCAATCAGTCAATCCATCTAAGCCATAAACTGTCCAAGTTTGTGTGCCAGTCTGTCCTCCTGCCATGACATTGTAAACATAGACGCTAGCAATATCGTAAGAATGGCTGATCTTACTAATCTTATACTGGCGATCGTCCCAGTTAAGCTTATCTGAATCCACGTCGACCTTCAGTTTGGTGTAAACCGGTGCATTCGCCCAATAAGTATAGTTGACCTCGATGATAGTCTTAGTTTTACTGGTTTCAAGGGTGAAATCAGTTCCTCTTTCAAGTTTAAGGGTATCTCCATATTCACTCTCCATGGTTAAAGTCACATCATCTTCTGACAGTTTGCTGGCATTAATACCATTCGCCCAGCTGAGAATGAGATTATCACTGTACTGGTCAGCAAGGTTTGGAAGATTATTTTCAGAATCTGTTGACCATTTGAGATAAGAAGTCGCATAAATACTTCCATTATCAACTTTAAATGTTCTACCGTAACAATAAATATGTGCTTTAAAAGTCTTATTACTGATTGGTAATCCGTTATATTTTAAACCTGATAACTCAAAATTTAAATTGTAGTTACCGTTACCATCACCTCCCAATTCCGACCATCCACGTCCACCACCATTTTCACCAAGTACATATCCAGAATTAGTTATTTGTAAATCTTCTGGTTTAATCGAATAATTAATACTAGCATTTTTTATTTTGTTTGATAATCCCTTGTCACTATAAACATAATCAGTGGTATAATAGCCATCACCATCTGCTAGGGTTACTTTAGCTGCGCTATTATTGAATAAACTACTGTCTACTTTCTTACCATCAACTGTGAATTTAAAAGTGATTTGATTATTTTTAAATGTTAATCCGTCTTCTTGTGTAACTTCTCCTTCAATAGTGCCATCAACACTTACTTTTGGAATAACGTATTTCCCAATTTTAGCACTTGTTTCACTATAATGTGCGTGATTGTCGCCAGTTCCTACAATGCTACTGGAGTCTGGCATAATATAAAGATTTGCTCCACCATTGTTTGAAAATCCTGTGATCTTACTGGCATCAATTGTGACGGTTACTTTTGAAGAGTCGTTATTGACTGCTTTCACTGTTGCAATACCAGATGTATCTTCTACAGCATTTTTTTCTGATTTTAGAACTAACCATTCTGTAACATCTTGTCCTTTTTGAACGCTAAATTGCCAAGTAGCTGCAGTATCTAATGTTACTTCATATTGGCCGTCTGTCACGATTTTTATTGGAGTAGAAGTCACTTCAAAATAAGTATTAGCCTCTTTAGAACTACTCGAACTTGAGGAAGTGGTTTTATATTGAGATTGATAAGCCACTAACACTATTAGTCCTAAAATAAGTAAAATTATTACTTTCTTCATCTTATTCTCCTTGTAAAAAGAAGAGTTAGCGTAGCGTCGCCAACTCTTTTTTGGTTTTATTTTAAATTAATAGAGAGTAATGGAGTCGTTGTGTCAACTGTTCCTTGTGTTAATGGTGTTACGGTATCTAGTTGTTCAGTCTTGGTAACAACGACCATAACTGTTGGATCATAACCTGCTCTTTTTATGCCATTAAGGTCAAATTCAACAAGAAGATCACCTTTTTTCACTTTCATCCCTTGTTCAACATGACTAGTGAAGTATTGTCCGTTTAAGTTAACCGTATCAACACCAATATGAATGAGAAGTTCGTCACCTGCAATACCTGCTAATCCTACCGCGTGACCTGTAGGATAGGCAACACGGACGATCGCATCTTCTGGTGCATAGACCTTGCCATCACTTGGAATAACTGCAATACCGTCACCTAAGAGTAGTTGTGAAAAGACTTGATCACTAACACCTGTCAAATCTACAGCTTGACCATTTACAGGAGAAACAATTGTCACTTCTTTTGCTTTAGCAGGTGCTTTTTCTTCAGCTTTTTTTGCTAATAATGCTGTGCTGTCTTGTTTATCACCAATAACTAAGGCTGATACCAAGGCAATTGCAAAGGCAACAACACCTGAGATACAAAGAGCAATAAATCCGCCATCAATACCGTCAGGACTAATAAATGTTGGAAATCCAAGAAGTCCGTGAGCTCCGAATGTGTAAAGTTTGGCACCACCTAGTCCCGCAATGGCACCACCGATACCAGCTGCAGTAAGACCAGTAATTAAAATCATTTTACGAGGAATCATAACACCATAAAGTGCTGGTTCACTAACCCCAAAGAATGATGAAATGGCAGCGGCAAATGACATGGAGCGTGTATCTTTATTTTTTGTACGAAGAGCGATACCAAGTGCAGAACCGAGAACGGCAGGTGCCCCAGAGAAAATTAATGGGTTGATAATATCATAACCATATTCAGAAACATTGATTTGGAAGAATGGTAGGATTGCCCAGTGAAGACCGAACATAACCAGGATAGACCAGAGAGACCCAATCAAGAATCCTGCGATACCAATATTGAGGTTAAGTAGCCACGTAACAGCACTACTCAATAAGTTTTGAAGAACAATTGAAATCGGACCAATGACAATCAAGCTAGCTGCACCAGCAATAATCAATGTAGAGAATGGAACAAAGACCATTTTCAAAACATCTGGAATATGTTTGTTAAAGAATTTGTAAACATAACTAGCAAACCAAGTTACCGCAATAATCGGAATAACTGTGCTGGCATAACTTTGAAGAGCAACTGGAATGCCAAGAAATGTTAATTGATAATCCATTTTAAAGACGGTTCCAGAAAATAGCGTATTAATAGCTTTGCCACTAGCAGCCGATGCTAAGGTTGGGTAGACAAGGAAAGCTCCAAGTGTTATACCATAGATTTCTTTTAAACCAAAGCGTTTAGCAGCACTCCAACCTAAAACGACTGGGAAGAAATAAAACAGTGCATCCGATAAAGCGCTTAAAATGATGTAAGTACCATCCTTAGGTGACAACCAACCGCAAGCACTAAGAAGTGCAAGCACCGCCTTAATCATCCCTGAACCAGATAACATGCCCAATACTGGAATGAAAATAGAACTAACAAGACCTAAAGCTTTGTTAATGAAACCTTTATCATCTTCTGTATTTGCTGCTGTGCTATCACCCTCGTTCGTTGCAATATCGCCATCTTCGATAATAGCATTATAAACTTTTTCAACGCTTGGTCCGACAACGACTTGGTATTGACCCCCTTGTTTGACAACATCGAGGACACCAGACATATTTTTTATAACGTCGTCGTTAGCTTTGGCTTCGTCTTTTAAAATAAAGCGAACACGCGTGATACAGTGACTAACACTGCTAACATTTTCTTTGCCCCCCCACCTGAGTGAGAATATCTTTTCCTAATTTATTGTAGTCCATAACTAGAACTCCTATCTAAAATCTTCAATCGACTTCACACAGCCCCGATTACGGCTCTTTTTTATCGAGTAAGTGACTTGCACGAATAAATTTTTCAATAATAGTTTCAAAAGTTCCTGCTGGAACAGGGTTGCCAATCGTTTCAAAACTTAACCCATAGTCTTTAGCCTCTAAGAAATAATGGTGAAACCCATTGCTATATCCAGCAATCAACACCGTTTTATCCGTTGCATTTCTCAATAATTCTCCGCCAGCAGATGCTAGCTCCCCAGGGAAGATGAAGAATCTTAAATTTCCAATATCCAAGATTCCAAGTTGTAAGATGTCATAAAAATGTGGCATCGTTAGCTGCTCTTCACACTTTTCAATCAAATGTTCGACTGGTTGAGCTCCAACAGTCTTAGTTGTCCCGTTTTTCATACCGGCAATTCGCAAACGAAGGTTTTCATCGTATGCCTTCTTGTCATTAATGACTTCGTGACTAAGTTCCAAAACGTTAATGCTTTCCGTTTCAAGAGAAAGTGTTGTCGTTTTTATAGGAGCGATAAGCTCAGCTAATCCTGCTGTCACACGTTCTAGTTCTGCAAAATCACGCCCCTGTCGATCATAATGATTACTAGAATCACCTGCACAACCTATTAACATCAGTGGGTAAAATCCCCATTTTTCTTTTAATTTTGTTGATAGATTTCCTGCTAAATCAGCAGTCAATTCCATATTATCGCCACTTAAAACCGTTGAATGAACCGCAATATTAACAATACCCGCGACAGCTTTGCCATCGTGAATAAATTTTGTCACCGAGACAATATTGTCTGATTGGCAGCCTTGATGATTGCGATTGCTATAATATCCAAGAATTAAATCCTGCCCATACTCCACACTAACTTCAACAAGATTATGCCGACATTGTGCGACAACATCAAGAAAACATTGCACAAAGAAATCATAATACTCTTGATTGTAGCGCCCAAATTCCCAAGTTTTATGAAAATCACGTACCGAATGATGGTCATGTGTGACACCGATAATAATATTTTCAAATGGAATATGGTATTTTTGACTGATTTCACGTCGAATATCTGCAGCAACAATATCCTCTATTTCAAGAAGGTCTCCTGTTGCTAAAAAAACTTCTTGACCTTCATTGTTATGAAATAAAATACCATTAATGTAAATAGGGTCATGAATGCCTTTGGCGGGTTGATTTCGTTTGGGAGTTTTATATCCTAATAAGTAAAATGGTGCTGTCGGTGTAATATTTGTACGACCGTATCCAACCTTCATAAGCTCACTTCCTCTCTTTTAATGTCTTAATAATAGCCTGACTAACCTTTTCTGCACTGCCACGTGCAAACATGGAATTCATTGCTCCATAAGTATAATTATCGTAACTTCTCTCATCTACCATGTATTTTTGACAACCATTAATCATCGTGGCAATCATTGTTACTGGAAAAGGAGATTGTTCTTGAATAGCCATACCCGTGATGCTCGTCAATTCTGGTTTTAACATGACTAACCCAAAATCCCCAATACTCAAAATTGCTACCTCAACTTGCTTTTTCCCCTGCAATTCAAAATGATATCTCCTTGTTGGTTTTAAACTTTTCATATCAGGGATGACTTGACCGTCAAGCTCAACGGTGATCGTAGTTAATATTAAAGTATCTTCGAGAGGTTCATTTTCTGTCATTTGCGACAGAATCACTGAAACCAATTCATCTGAACATTGTTCTAGACTGTCAAAACTTTCTTGGGCTACATCAGGTATTTGGTCAGCAGCCGCTCCAAGCATAAATAAAGCAACACAATTAAGCTTCTCTTCAATCTTTTGCGTGGCTAAACCGATAAAATCGCTACTAATAGCCCCATCACCTATTTTTTCGACAATAGACGACTGAACATCCACACTGTAAATCATAGCTATTAATGATTCTGAAGGTGAGGAGATTTTCAACATCGGAATCGTATGATTAGAATAGCCATACGGATTTTTTCCCAACCAATACCCATCTATCCCCTCTATATCGCGGTTAATTTGTGCTTTTGCCGTAATATTTTGACAAGAGAGAGATGCTGACTGTAAACTACTTTTAGCTAAGAACAAAGCCTCTTCAACAGCTTCCAGCAAAAACTCTAAATAGAATTGATTTTTTTGCTTGGTTTCGTCGTCTGCTTTTTCTAAAGCCTTTAAAGAACGCGTATGAGGCGCCGAAAAAGTATGTGTGACACTAATAAAAATATGACTATCTAAAACCTCACAACTTGCCTTAACCTTGTCTTTTATGGCTCTAATCGCGTAATTTTGTAAAGACGTCACATCAAGTGATATAAAGACAAAATCCTCTAAAATAATAGCTCGGCAGTACAAGTCATCATGACAATAGGTAAATTTTTCAAGCGGCAATAATTGTTCTGTCAGCTGAATGCGAGATTTTCCTGCACCTGCTTGTAACATAGCTACCTCCATTTAATCTTTAATATGGTAAAGCCGCTTAGCATTTCCCTCTAAAATCAACTCCTTGGCTTCCGAACTAATATCCAGTTGTTTCACAAAGTCCGGTCCATCCGTCAGCCACTCACTGCGCACTGGATAAGAAGAACCATAGATAATATGGTCTGCTCCCAGCACTTTCACCGCACATTCTAACTGTTCCTTGCCCCAAGGCTGCGCATGTGACATCTCAAAGAAAAGATTTTCTTCCAAATGTTTAGCGACGTTGTTATTATCCGTCTGAAATCGCTGAACACCCTCTGCCTTGGTTGCTTTCTTCGGCAGAATCAGATTCTTAAAGGCGAAGAAGCCGCCTCCCAGCATCGAATGCACAAACTTGATATGAGGATATTTGTCAAAGAAACCACTAAATAATTCTCTCATAACAGCAGTTCCTTGGTCAACATTGCGCCCATAAGAACGGCGAACATTGTTGTATTCGTAAAGCTGGCTAAAATCCACAGGTACTGGATTATGGTGGATATAGACCGTCAGCGCCTTTTCATTGACATAGCTGAAAAAGTCTGCAAACTGTTCATCATCTAAATAATGGTCACCGTAGTGGGCAATCATTTGCAGACCTGTAAAACCCAGTTCATCCAAGCAGCGGTCAATTTCAGCTTTGACTGCCTGACTATCTCGTGGTGGAACAACTCCTAGACCTCGTAGACGGCCATTTGACTGTCTGACAAATTCCGCCATCCCATCATTAAACTTCTTACAGAGTTCTAAACTTAGCCATTCATGATAGCAAGGAAGCTTTAGAATTCCCACAGCAATACCAGCCTCATCCATATCCGCTAGAATATTCTCCAGAATATAATCGCCCTCAACATAATTGACATTGGCATAACCGACTGGCCTTTCAATCACAATCTGCTTACGTCCATCCTCCAACTGCACCATTCGCCCTTCTGTCTGATAAAGGCGTGGTATTTCTGCTAAAAATCGCTCCGCATAGGCCTCGTCGTGAAAAATTTTTTCATCAAACCAATAAATATTTGCATCAACTATCATTATTTTCACCTTTTCCTTTTTAATTATCTAAAATCAACCTTCTTAGTAAGGGACCTAACAGGAAGATTTGAACGAAGAATGCCATTGGAAAGTTAAATGTTAAGGTTGTTAAAACGGTCGGTATGAAGTTTCCCCACGGATGTTTAAATAAAATTGATGAGATAACAGACATCGTTGGGCACATGACACAAACCGTACATATTCTTCGGATGGTTGGTCTCATAAATAGTGGAATTTTTTCTGGTTGAGTTAACTTCAACATTAAACGCTCTGCAAGCAGACTGCCAAAGAATTCCTGAATGAAAAAAACTAAAGCAGTAATCCACCAAACCTCCTTTAAAACTTCTATAAACAAGGGATAACTTGCACCACCAGCATTTAATGAGAGATTGTAATATTCCATACAAAAACTCATCGCAAATGCCATAGATAATGAGAAGAAAAGCTCTCTCATTTGACTCATTTTCATTCCAACACATCCTCCTAACACCACTATCATACCGAAAATTCAAAACTCTTACAATTCAAGTTTTGGTCCTATTTATTCTAAAACGGAATAAATAATCCTCGATAAATATCAAAGAGTAGACTAAAAAGCGATTCGTAGGCTGTCCCGAAGAAACACAAAACCATGCTGACGTAGTTTGAAGAGATTTTTGAAGGGTATTATTTACATTGCAAAAAAAGTCAGGCACAAAGCCTAACTCTCACTGCTGTATAAATTCTAGAAAATGACTAGCTGCCTTTGATAGAAGAGCCCCCTTTTTAGAATAAATCACAATTTCTGTCTCAATATGAGGTAAAACTGGAACTAATTTAACCTGATTTTGCGTATTGATATAAGAAATAGGCTTAGACATCAAAAGAGAAATTCCCATTCCTTTACTCACAAGGTCAATGATATTTTCTGCTCGTTCGCCTGTGTATGCAATTGCTGGCGTAAAACCTGCCTGATGACATGCCTGTATAGAAATACTATGCATCATAGAATTTGGGGGAAGAAAAAGAAATTCTTCAGTCTTTAAATCGGATAGATCAATCAATGCCTGATTGGCAAGAGGATGCTCAAGTGGTAAAACTGCAACCAAATAATCTGCCGTAAAGGAGGTCATTAAAAAATCAGCTACATCTTCTGTCGTCTCAGCCCCTCCTGGTAAATGACGAATAAAGGCCAGATCACATTCGCCACTGCGAAGCTTCTGCTTAAGTTGCTCAGTCTCACCTTCGATGATACTTAAATTAATTTTTGGATTAGCTTTTTTAAAACCAAGAAGCATGTCTGTAATACCGTAAGGTGCCATAATGGGAATAGATCCGATTGTCAAACTTTGTTCTTCTGCCTCCTTTAGATTGAGAAGAGCTGTATTGAACTGATACTGAATCTCAATCATTTGCTGGGCATATTTGAGAAATACCCTTCCTGCCTCATTGAGCTTCACCTGACGGGTTGTTCGATCAAAGAGATTGATCCCAAGTTCTGTTTCCAAAGATTTGATATGCTTAGACAGAGTGGATTGAGAAATAAAAAGATTCTCCGCTGCTTCCATATAATTCTCTATTTTGGCTAGAACAACAAACTCTTTAAGATGATTCAACTCCATGTTCACTAATCCTCTCGCTTGTTTCTTTTTACCTCTTATTATATCAAAATTCCAAAAAATAACTCACTTTGTATCAATAAAAAGGCAAAACGAATTGATTATATCTATTCTTCAAGATTAGATAATTATCTACATAATAGACACAATAATTAGTGTAGTATTAAAAGAATCAAGTGTCATAAGCGATTATCATCATGTTTTTCTTTGTGAAACACGAGTAATATATCACAAACTCTTCTTACTCTATTATGCAACTTTATACAAAGATAAGTCCATAGAATCTTGTATTCTATGGCCCTTATCTTCAATCATAGACCAAGAACTTCTCCTAGCCTTTTCTATTGTTTGATAAACATCAGTCTTTCCTTGTCCAAGTCCACTGCTAATGCATATTTGCCTTCATCATTTTTGCGGATATAGCCTAAAACTTCTAAACTATCGACAAAGATGTCTCTGCGCTTTTGCTGGACTTCTTCTTTTTTGAGGAACTTGAGCAAAAAGCTGGTCATATACTTGAGAGCATACTCGGGATTGACATCTCCCAAAATAGCATAGAGCTTTTCTTGCTCCTCTGTCAAAGGGTATTGGTGTTTCACCTTGTAGAAGTAATTGGAAAGGGTCTGTGCATTTCGCGCAAAGTCCGTGTCCTCTATGAGAATCGCTTCATTGGTAGTATTGCGGAGTTCCGTTTGGAAGACCTTGTCTTTTAATTCTTGATAAACTGCACTGTCCTCTCGGACAAAGACCTCTTGATTCAAGTCAACAAGATCAGCTGACTCCAAGAAGGGCAGGTTGAGGGTGTAGCGTTTATTTTCTCGAAGGATGAAGCCCGCTTTGATATACTCTTCCATCAGCTTATCCACTGGTTGATCTGGAAATTGGGCCTTGATTTGCCGCAGGATCACATCGTCGTGCTGATCCAAATAGTTGATCAGGTCCTTGAAAAATGGCTGACGTGTCAAACGTGTAGGATTAATGATTGTAATCATCCAAATACCTTTCTTTAAACTGTAGCTGTGGTGATTGGGCTAACTGACTCGGGTTGGTCCCGGACTGATCTAAAGGAATCGCTAGACCAAGCTCTCTGTAGTAATCTTCCCAAAACGGACTAATCTCCTGCTCTTCATCCCCAAACTTCATGGGAATGGTCTCAAATATAGGAAGTAGTTCAGCAATGAACTGGGAACAGTAATAACCATCTCCATCTGGGTAAAAGGAAGCATTGTAGGGAGCCCCTAAAAGGCTCTTTGCTCGCTTTTTGACATCTGTACAATCAATCTCCGCATAGCGATAAAGGTCATAGACTTTCCCATCTTCAAAGAAATCTTCGGGAGACTGGGCAAGGACACCACCTTCCACCCTAGCATGATAAATGAAACCGTCCAAAAAGAGAGCCACATGGCTATAGTTGCCAGTAGATGTCTGGATGGCCTGTCCCATATCTGACAGGTCCTTTACAAAAATCAAATCGCCATTTTCTAACATGGTCTCCTCCTAGCAAAAAAGGAGTCGAAACTCCTTTTTAACAATGGGCTTCCCCATCAATCATTAAGCATTAAAGCTTTCTGTCAACTGAGGTACCACTTGTTTCTTACGTGAAACGGCACCTGGAAGGAAAGCATGGTTGTTTTCGAGTTTGAAGTTGAAAGCTGCTTCTACCTTATCCATGTTGGCACCAAGAGCCAAAATTTCTGAGTTTGAGTTGACAATATCTGTAATCATCAAGACAAAGTCTGAGTAGCCGTTAGCTGCATTTGCGACTTGGATGGCTGCTTCGATTTCAGCTTGGCGTTCCAAAACTTCAGCAATATCAACTGTATTGACCTGAGCCACACGAACGTTATTTCCGTTCAATTCAAAAGTCTTGGCATCGATGTCGATTAATTCTTCTGCTGATTTGCTTGCCAAGTTAGTACCAGCCTTGAGCATGGCAAGACCGTATTCTTCCAAGTTGACACCAGCCAATTCTGCCAATTCAGGTGCAATCACTTTATCAGATGGGTGTGTAGTTGGAGATTTCAAAAGAAGAGTATCTGAAATCAAACCTGAAAGCATCAAACCAGCCAATTCTTTTGGCACTGCTACACCGTGTTCTTTGAACATGCGGTAAACGATAGAAGATGCTGATCCAACTGGTTCCAAACGCATGTAAAGTGGGCTAGCAGTTTCAAAGTTAGCCACACGGTGATGATCCACCACACCATATACTTCTACTTCAGCGATATCTGAAACAGATTGTTGAAATTCATTGTGGTCCGTCAAGATGACTTGCTCTGCACCTTCTGCTTTAGCTGATGTGATAACGCGTGGTGCTTCCACACCAAAATAGTCCAATACGAAAGCTGTTTCTTCATTTGGAGTTCCAAGAGCCACTGCTTCTGTATCCAAACCATATGCTTCTTTTGCAAGATAAGCAAAAGCTACAGATGAGCCGATAGCATCTGAGTCAGGATTTTGGTGACCAAAAACGAGAATTTTTGACATGTTTCTACCTCTTTATTTCATTTATAGATTCACTCTATTTTAGCATGTTTTGCCATTTAAAGAAAGGGAATAGCTGTGCATTTCATTAGAAAAAGACAGCTGGAAGGCCCAACTGTCTCTATTTATTTTATCCTTTGACCCGTTTTAGGTAATCTTGGTAACTTTCTGTTTCCATCAAATCTTTTGCATTTTGGACCCGTTCTTTTGTCGGTGGTTTCACACCCTCCAATTTGTACGGAATTCCCAATTCACGCCATTTGAATTCCCCCATAGTATGGTAAGGCAGAATTTCAAATTTATCGACATTTTTAAGGGTTTTAACAAATTTTCCAAGCTCGATCAAATCATCATCTCGGTCCGTTAAACCTGGTACCAAAACGTGACGAATCCAGACTGGTTTTCCAATATCAGATAGGTACTTGGCACAAGCTAGAATGTTTTTATTGGTTTGACTGGTCACAAATCTGTGTCGTTCATCATTGATTTCCTTGATATCCAGAAGCACCAAGTCAGTCACTGCCATCAAGCGGTCAAATTTTTCCAAATAACGAGGCGTATTCCGAAAAGGAAGGGCACAGGTATCCAAGGTACAATGAATGCCCAACTCTTGAGCCTTAGTGAAAAGAGCAATCAAGAAGTCAATCTGCAAGAGGGCTTCTCCACCACTGACTGTGATCCCACCTTTTTGGCCCCAAAATCCACGATAACGGAGGGCTTCTTCTAGGACATCATCCACTGTCCGTTCACGGGACTTGTTGGTTTCCATTGCCCAAGTATCTGGATTGTGGCAGTATTGGCACCGCATTTGACACCCTTGAAGAAAAACAATAAAGCGGATCCCAGGCCCATCTACTGCTCCAAAACTTTCTGTTGAGTGTACCATTCCTGTTACTTTTCCATAGTCAACTGTTTCATTTTCCATTGAGGAACCTCTTCTCTTGAAAACGTTTTATGATTTTATTATAACACGATTCCATCTATTTTAAAGAGTTGAAGCTTCTTTTTGAAAAGAAACTGTTCTTTTCAGTAGTTTTCATTGTCCTAGTACAGTTTCCAATATGGGACTATCTGTCCTGTATTTTAGGAGAAAAAAAGGAGTCAGCGACTCCTTTTTTAGATCTTTCTTACAAAACACGTTAATGAGTCGTCCTTTTCTTCTTGTACCAGGCAAGACTCATCGTAGCTACTGCCACTCCAAAAAGAGCTAGATAGCTTGTTTCTTGTCCAGTAGATGGAAGGATTTTCCGCTTGCCTGGTGTCTTGGTTTCTGTTGTTGCCTCTTCCTTGTCGTCTTGCTTCTCATCTTCGTTCTTGCCCTTCTCTTTGCTTTCAGATGTTGAACTCTTTTGTTCATTGGCTTGAGTCTGATGAGGGACTAGTTGAGATCCTGTATTCGATGAAGAAGGGCTGGTTTGATCCGTTGATTGTCCTGTATTTCCTTGTTGATCATCTATCGGCGTTCCTGAAGTTTGTGCTCCACTAAAGTCGATTTGGACCAAAACAGGATCATGGTCTGATGCACGACCGTGTTCCTTCATAAAGGAAGCATTGATATGGACTGGTTCAAACCTTGCTTTGGCTGCCATGTTGTTTGAGATAAAAATGTTATCCAAAACTTGATTGCTTCCACGATAGAAATAGGAATAGCGATCGCCTGCATCATGTTGGGCCATTAAGTTGGTTAGTTCATTGCCCGCAAGTATCTGTGCCGTGGTTGAGAAATCGTAATCATTAAAATCACCCGTCAAAACAAAGGTGGTCTTCGGATTTTGCTTCAAGCCTTCTTGGACGAATTGATGAATGACACTGGCTTGTGCTTCACGAGTTGGCAAGGTAAGTTCCACTGCTGGTTGGCTTGCCCCATAAATAGCATCATCTCCGATTTTTGATTTCAAGTGATTAGCAATCACCACAACTGGTTGGCCTTTGAATTCAAACTCAACGGCTAAAGACTTGCGAGTATGATCAAACGATGGGTCATTAGGGGCAATCCGAGCTGGATTTTTAACCAGGTGTCCCTTGTCAAATTGTGCTGCTTCGTTGCTAGTTGCTGCCTCTTTTTTGGCTAAGCTCACGCGTTCTGGATTGTAGAGGATTCCCAAACGAATATTCGAACCAGGCTTTCCTCCGTCAGCGCCATCTACTGGAGCAACCTCCGTATACTCATAGCTCTTGCCACCCAATTCCTTGATCCGATTGGCTAGTTTGCGTCCACTTTCAACACCACTTGTCGTTCCGTCATCCACACTACCATTATTGTCCTGCACTTCGATCAAAGTAATGATGTCTGGATTGTGAATTTCATGGATAAAGGAATTGGCAATCAGCGTCACCTTATCCTCTGGGGTTTCATTTTTGGCATTGTTGGCCGAGAAATTTTCAATATTGTAGGAAGCAATGGTCAGCTTGTCCTCACTTGGTTGGGTTTGAGCTGCTTGACGCTGCAAACCACCATCTTGGATCGTCAACTGTTGAGTAGGCTCTAACTTATAAAAGCTATTCCGATACGTTACCACTCCTGTTACGTCTTCTGTAAAGTAATCCTTGGCTTTTGCAACAAACTGATTACCAACATAAATCGGGATCGTCGCTGTATTTTGCGCATGTGGCCGTAGATTCAGACCTCCAATATTGTTTAAAGGAAGACCTGTGAAATCTTCTCCCAATACATAGATATCTCCTTTGTACTGGGGACCAAGGACATGCGGTTTCTTCACCACCGTGATCATTCCTTCCAGGCTTTCCCAATAATCGAGAGCATCAGTTTCTGGAGCATAAGCAGTCGGATTAGGCTTCACCTCTGCTGGCATCCCCGCAGTGAGATTCACAGCTTCTGGAAGAGGGGCTGTCCCGTCTTTGGTGATCCAAGCATCGACTAACATGGTCACCGTTAAACTATTCGTTGGTTCCTTAAAGGTCTTCCCAGCTCCCAAGGTAACCTCTTCCATATAGCCTTCCTTGACGGTACCAGTGATTTTCACCTTGTCACCGACTTTCACCTTGTATTTGGAAACAACATAAATCCCATCTGAGGTCCGACTATTGCCATCCGATTCAATATCTTGGGCATAAAAACCATAGCGGTCTGTTTTCGTCACCACCGCATTTTTGATGGCTACCTTTTGGCCTTCAAGTGGAGAGCGTTGCGATTCCCCTTGAATTTCCCCGATCTTAACCGTTTTCTCCTCAGTATCGTCTGAGGAACTGCTAGATGTCTCTTCTTTATCACTCGAAGCTCTCGTCGTAGCTTCTGTAGTTGTTGTTGTAGCAGAAGTCGAACTATTTGTCGAGCTCTCCTCGCTACTAGTGTTCGTCACAAGCGCTGGCTCTGAAGTCGAAGCTGTGGTCTCGTCTGCAACTACCGTGAGGGCACTGCTAAAAACCCCCAACTGACTAGCCAATAAGGTGGCTACTGCTAATAATCGAATCTTTTTTCCATGTTCTTTCATGCTATTCTCCGTACATAAAAATATTTCCTCTTTTATTATAAGGGATTGACCTTGCGTTTTCAAGCGCTTTCAAATATATTTTTCAAAAAGAAAAACACTTCGACCCAAAAAGATCGAAGTGTAAAATACTTAAACTAAAATCGCCAGTGTCTGATAAGGTTTGAGAATTACCTTTTCAGCAAGCTCTGCATCGTCATAGTTGGACAAGAGCAAGCGCCCTGTTTGGTAGTCTTCTGGAATCGCTACTTCGACTTCACTTCCATAGAAATGATTGAGTACCAAAAGTTTTTGACCGTCTAAATGACGTTCAAAAGCGTAGATTTGTTGACTATCTTCCAGTGCTGGCAAGTAGCTACCTTCTGAAATAATCGGCATTTGTTTGCGCAAGCGAATCAATTCTTTATAGAAGGTAAAGATTGGTCCGTCGATTTCATTTTCAACGTTAATGTCTTTGTAAGATTTACCAGCTTTCAACCATGGAGTGCCTGTTGAAAAACCTG